>Ga0209603_1000944_pt1 | contig 32257 bp, 36 predicted proteins | sample COGITO_mtgs_1206_FD_184812 | JGI IMG/M metagenome (GOLD analysis project Ga0209603, IMG submission 184812) | Pelagic marine microbial communities from North Sea - COGITO_mtgs_120607 (SPAdes) (version 2) | ecosystem: Environmental > Aquatic > Marine > Epipelagic ... | reverse complement strand
TACAAGACTATAATAACCCTAATGACAACCTACTAGGTGGAATATTGTCCCAGCTCAATTCTTATAAACTAGAACTACAATCCGAGCAAACTAAAAAAGTTTTAAGGGATAATGTAATTGCTGGTAAGTCACACGCTAGAATTCCTTATGGGTACACTAAAGACGAAAACAATTTTCTAATAATTGATAAAGACGAAGCTAAAATTATTAAAAAGGTCTATAAGTGGTCTCTTGAGGGAATAGGGACAAATAAAATTGCCGATAGACTAAATGAATTGGGAGTGCTAACTGCATATAATAAAATGGGAGGTACTTTAAAAATCGTAAACAAATACGATAAACAAGATATTAATACCGTTAAAAAATCTGATATAAAATGGAGTGGAAATACTATTAGAAGTTTTATTAAAAATCCACATTATAAAGGAGTTAGGGTGTTTTCTGGAAATGAATACGAATGTCCAGCGATATTTGACGCTCAATATTGGCAGCAAGTAAACGATAACCTAAAGAAAAACGCTAATAACTCTGGTAAAGTTGTCTCTCATAAATATCTACTAAAAGGCTTATTAAGGTGTGGTAAATGTGGTAGGAATATGTACGGAAGAACTAGGGTTAATAAAAGAGATAATTACTATATGTGTTCCTCTAAACGTCACAAGCATTTAAACTGTGGGAATAGAGGTATAAATATTGATTTTTTAGAGAAATTCGTAATGAGCAAATTTTATGGAGACTATAAACTTTACGATAAAGTAAAAGAGCATTTTAATAGCCTTAATAATAATGAAGAGCTGGATAGGTTAGACTATAAGCTAAAAAGCCGTAAAGCTGCCTTAAAAGGACTTAAAAAGGAATTTGATAGGGTAATGGACACATACATAAAAGAGATGCTGTCATTAGATGAATTTGGAAAATATAAAAAGAGCTATGACACTAAAATTATAGATGAAACTTTAATAATTAACAATCTTGTAAGTCAAATTAAAAACATTAAAGGCGTATCATCTAAAAGCACTCTAGAGGGTTTAAAGTTAAAAGAAAATCTCACATTCAACAGTAAAAAGAAAATCTTGCACGAATACATTAAAAATATTAAGATTGAGTACATAGATGATTATTACTACATTGAAACTAATTTCAATATTGAAGGCTATAAAGAACGTAAAGAATTAGTCCATAAAAGCTATAAGTATTTTATGGTAGGTAGTCTCAAATATTATCTTAAGGCTAAACCTCAGAAAACAACACTTGAAAGAGTTTTTGAAAAACTAAATAGTAATAAAATGTATTGAATTACTGTTTATTGAATGTTTTAATTAAAATCACAATTTACAAGTTTTGAGGACAAATCTAAGGTATCATTAAAACCAAGTTCGATAGATTTTTTAAAATCTCGGCAAGCATCTGCAGAATTATTGAGCATAAAATTATTAAAGGCTCTATTATAGTGCGCTCTCCCGCCATTAGGGTCAATCTCTATGGCTTTGGTGCAATCACTAATAGCTCCATAGTAGTCTTTTAGTCTATATTTTGAATTACCTCTTTCATTGTAAGCATCTACATTATTAGGTTCAATCTCTATGGCTTTAGTGAAGTCACTAATAGCATCATAGTAGTCTTTTAAATAATTTTTTACTCTTCCTCTATTAATATAAGCAGCTGCATAATTAGGGTCAATCTCTATGGCTTTAGTGTGGTCACTAATAGCTCCTGCTTCGTCATCTAAGTAAAATTTAGCAAGCCCTCTATTACTATAAGGACGTGCATTATTAGGGTTAATCTCAATGGATTTAGTGTAGTCGCTAATAGCTCCTGCTTCGTCATCTAACTTATATTTAGCAAGCCCTCTATTACTATAAGCAGCTGCATAATTAGGGTTAATCTCAATGGATTTAGTGTAGTCGCTAATAGCATCATAGTATTTTTCTAGTCTATATCTAGCTACTCCTCTATTAAGGTAAGAAACATCATCATTAGGGTCAATAAATATAGCTTTAGTGCAGTCACTAATAGCTCCATAGTAGTCATTGGATTGAAGTCTGTTATATCCTCTATCTCGATAGTATTTTAAATCAGTAATCTGACTTTTAATCGAGTTTTGATTATTTTCTTTAGGTGAAATTTCGAAGTAGATTTTATATAGAGCATAAACTTTTCCGTTGCCATAAACTTTTTGATGACTTTTTTTAGTTTCTTTATATCGATACCCATTAAACTCACTGCCTTTCATATAGTCTCTAAAATTCTGCCTTGCGCTTCTTTCAGCGTGAATATAATAATCTACATATTGAAGATTTGCAGGTTTAGGGTCTATGTCAATAGAAACATATTCTCCATTACCTAAATTATGAATACCTGTTTTTGAATATGCTTCACTCAAATTACTTATATCTAAATTTATTTTAGATTTTGAATTGACTTCTATTTCGCCATTAACTTCATATCGAGCATCATATTTTTGAGAATACAGTTCTGTATTGAAAGTAAGAATTGATAAAACGGTTATTAAAATTTTTATTTTCATATATATAAAATTAAAATCAAATTTAATAAAAAAAATCAATAGCCCAGAACGTGAATAGCTTTTGACAACGCCTCTTGTTCCTCAAGTCCTAAATACTTGCTTGTTGTGGCTATGTTTTTATGTTTTAATAGTGATTGGACAAGTCTTAAGTCTTGACTTCTATCAAACAGATTATGAGCTGCTGCCTTTCTTAGACTATGACTACCAGCTACTTTTATTATTTTGCCCATTTTACCAAGTCGGTTGGCTATTGCAATTCGTTTAGATGCCCATACACGACCGAATTGTTTTTCTGTTTTAGGGTTGTAAAATATCATATCTCCATAATATCCGTGAATAGTTTTCATATATTCTCTAGTAGTATCAATCTTGTTTTTTAGTTTGCTAGATATTACCCATTTATGGTTTGCATCTGACTTTTCAACATAGAACGTTATGGTGTAAACATTTGGTTTATTTTTTATCTCTTCGATTAGAGAATATTTCATTTTTAATAAGTCGCCAATTCTTGCACCTGTCTCAAGTCCAATTAATAAAACTAATCCCATCATTCTATTTGATAGCTTTAGTCTTGTATCTGTTTCGTTTTCACAATTAACCCATAGTTCATTAGCGTATTTCTCTGCATTATGATAAGATAATTTCTCTGTTTTAGCCATTTTATCGTTTTAATTAATTAGTGACACTATCACCATAATAATAATAATTGATAGCAATGTAATTCTGTGTCTAGTTTGCATAATTTATTTTTTAAGGTTTAGTAAATATAATAAATATTATTAACATAATCTGTATATATTTGATATTATGTATATAAGTAGTATTTAAACGAAGTAAACTTGTTTACGGAATGTGCATTATGTAAACGAGTTGCCGAATTCAAATACACTAACACCAGCAACTTCACGTACATTTTCAAATGGAAACTCATAGCATTTTAACCTATCGTTATAGAATGAAATCAATTTAGATGTTTTAATTTGACGATTTATAAAATTAGAAAAGGCATCAATATTAATTCGCCATACTTTTACACCGTTTTCAATAGGTGCTATTTGTACGTGATAGGCTGGTTTAATAAAATTGTTACGTTTCGATGTCCATTTTATTATCTCCGAATGTTCATCATTAACGTGTCTGTTTAAAGTAAATGAATTATAATCTTTATTTCTAACCCTTAAAGATACCCCAACACAACGTCCTTGTATTTTTGCGGTTAAATCTATTCCAGTAGACTTATCCATCATCGTTCTTGCGGTGCTTTCTATTTCTGTGGCGTTTAAGACGTGTTTTATAGCATTGTAGTAACGTTTAAAGCCAATTTCTTCTAATTTGAAGCCTTCGATATAATCAATATTTAAACCTCCTCTATTCATAGCCGAACGCTTTTTTTAAAGTGAAGTTTTCGTCTAAAAGGGTTGAGTGTGTTTCAGTTTCTCCGTTATCGTCTATTACAGTAATTTCAAATTTGCGAGGCTCTTCGATTTGTTCTATTGATTTTTCGATTGATAAACGAGGTAAAGAATATTTAAGTGCCAAATCTAAAAGTTTTATTTTCTGTGATGCGTTTAGGCTCTCATAGTTTAATTCATTTAATATTTTATCCACTAATTCGTGCAGGCTACCACGCAATTCCACGCCAATTGCAGTCCCCCTTTTAGATATCTTGCCAGCCTCTTTACCACTTTTACTATCAAATCTCATCGTTATTTTACGTTATTTTAATATATTTGTTTATGGGTTGGTTATTAGATATTTTTTTAGCGATTATGTTGTTTACGGCAGTAAGAAATTTAGTAAGGAATAATTCTCCATTAAAACCAAGTTTAAGATGGTTATTTATTATTTGCTGCTTGCATACTATTTTTTGCTTAACAGCTGCCCTATATTTTAGTGTCTCTAGTGGCTTGGGAACTATTTCTTTTGAAACAGCTTCAGAATTTGAAGAATTATTTTTCATTTTTTTACTCTTTAACTCATTACCAGCCATATTCACATTGAAGATAACATATTCATATTTTGGTATTGAATTTTAACTCATTTTCAAATTGCCTTAACATAATAATTAACTAAAATATTGGGGGTTTATGTCCCACTGATTGGTTCGCATATCCCAACGAACAGCGTTTGAAGTTACACGTTGTAAATCGCCTTTATAGACGTGATAATATTGTTGTAAATCTTCAATAGATGCTATTAGGTTCTGGATAGCTTTTAAACGCTCATTTTCTTCTTCACTTTTAGTGTATTTAATGAATTGTTCTTTATCAACTCTAGTAAAAGGAGAGCCTTCCTTGTCGAAATAAACTTTTGTTTTATTTTCTTCAAACTCGACTTGAATATTGTATAATTTGTTTAGGTCAACATCAAGTAAACTCAGTACTTTATCTGGCGACAAATTCAGTGATTTGAGGCTTTTATTTTTATCTATTATCTTCTTGGTAGTATAAAATATAAAGTCCTCGCTAAACGCTTTTAAATCATCAACAGTGACGTGTTTTTTAGCCTCATCTATTGCCGACTGTAGTAAAGTGATTTTAGCTTCTGCTACATTTTCAGCTTGCTTTAACCCTTCGTTATTTATTGTTATTACTTTCTTTTTAAATCCCATATTATCCTTTTATTACTTTTACTGTTGACTTCCCAGCTTTCTGATTTATTAAATTTCTAATAATCTGCGCAAATGTGTCCGATGCTCTACTATCGGTTACTTTTCTGAGTGTTATTAATTCATCTGTGGTTAGCTTAAGTTTTACCTCAATCATTTCAGGTGTATCGTTGCTAAGTTGTGTGTAGTATTTACTCATTGGATAGGTTTTTTGTTAATTCGTGTCGCAAGTAGGACGATAGTTTTAATCGGTTAGCTTTCGCTTTTTTAATTAGTTTGTTTTTATCCTCTCTTGTAAATTGGATAGATACATTTTCGAATTTTTCTTCTTTCATATTTATTTAGTTTGGCAAACACAAATCGTGATGCAGATTAATATTATTGTTATCAATTTGTTTGTTCATATACTCAGCCATATCTTTAGGGGAATTTAAAGGCTCAGAATACGTAATGCAGTCCTTATTCATTCTTAGTTTTTTATAAACCTCTTCAATGGACGTTTGTTTGTCTAATAACAGATGTAGATGCTTATGGTTAGTATCTCTGTCTTTTTCTATTGTAAAGTATATTATTGACTTAATCTTATTAGCTAGTCTCTGGACTAGATTATATCCACTAACCGCATTAACTTTATGCGAGGGTCTTATGGTTACAGTGTGCTTCCAGTCTGCTATTTTTAATATCTGGTTTGCGTATTCTTTTCTCTCTTTCATTTGGATATAGTTTTGGCATTAAGGGAAGCGCTCTTTTGTGCTTCCATATTTATATATAATGGAAATTGTTTTTTTTTAGTGTTTTTTTTCATAATTGAATGTTTTAACCTGTAAAATAATTAAAAATAATTGTACACATTATACAATTTAACTAACGTTGCGCTTGTAGGGGGAGGGAGTTATCCGCAACCAGGAGAGATTTCATTGTCTCATAATGGCGTATTGTTTTTAGATGAATTGCCCGAGTTTAAACGGGAAGTCTTAGAAGTGATGCGACAGCCTTTAGAAGATAGAGAGGTTACAATTTCACGTGCTAAGTTTACAGTCACTTATCCCAGTAGTTTTATGTTGGTAGCCAGTATGAATCCCAGTCCAAGTGGATATTTCAATGATCCAAATGCACCAATGATGTCTTCTGCAACAGAGATGCAGCGTTATTTGGGTAAAATTTCGGGACCATTATTGGATCGTATTGATATTCATATTGAGGTGACACCTGTTCCTTTTGAAAAATTATCGGACGAGCGTAAAGGAGAGTCTTCTGTGAATATTAGAAAACGGGTTACCAAAGCACGCGCAGTTCAAACCAAACGCTTTGAAGATTCGGAGGTTGTGCATTACAACGCACAAATGAATACCAAACAAATTAGAAAATACCGCAAACTCGATGCCTCATCGATGCAGCTTTTGAAAACCGCAATGGAACGTTTAAATTTATCAGCCTGTGCCTACGATCGTATCCTAAAAGTAGCCAGAACAATTGCCGATTTAGAAGACAAAATTTCAATAGAAAGTTCCCATATTAGTGAGGCTATTCAGTATAGAAGCTTAGATCGTGAAGGGTGGTTGGGGTAATATCTTATATATTAAACTAAAGATTTGATTTATAAACTTAAATATATGGTTGTCAAGTTTTTATAAATTAACTATAAGAAAAAACTATGACGATAAATATGTTGATTTAATGCCTTTTAGCTGAAGAATTTAAAGAGTCGTTTCAGATTTTTAAGTTTGTTTGTGTAAGGGGCATAACGCAGCGGAATGTCTAGCCAATTTGCTTTAATAACAATCCCTTTTTTGTGTGAAAATGTATCAAATCCAAGCTTTCCGTGATAGGTTCCAATACCACTTTCTCCGACCCCTCCAAAGGGTAATTTAGAGTTTCCAAAATGAATCATTGTATCGTTTATTGTACCTCCACCAAAGCTATAGGTTTCAATCATTTTTTTGTAGAAAGAGGAGTCAGATGAAAAGACATAAAACCCAAGAGGTTTGTCATAATGGCTTAAGATGGATTGGATGTCATTTTCAGTTTCATAACTCAAAATAGGCAGGATAGGACCAAATATTTCACCTTTCATCACTTCCGAATCCATTGAAGGTTCGTTAATTAGTGTAGGAGCGAGGTAGGAATCTGAGGCATCGTATGTGCCACCAAAAATAACTTCAGAGTCCTTAAGCATAGCAATCAACCTTGATAAGTGGGCGTAATTAACGATTCGAGGATAGTCTTCAGATGTTTGCGGGTTTGTGCCGTAAGCTTTTGTGATTTCAGACTTTAAATCATGAATTAATTGTGTTTTTATCGAGTTATGTACCAATAAATAATCAGGTGCAATACAAGTTTGACCTGCATTGACAAATTTACCCCATACCAATCGTTTTGCAACTAATTGCGTATGCATGGTAGCGTCAATGATACAAGGGTTTTTTCCACCTAATTCGAGAGTTACTGGCGTTAAAAACGGGGCTGCTGCTTTGGCTACAATTTTTCCAACCGCGACACTTCCAGTGAAAAAAATGTAATCCCAGCGTTCCTTTAAAAGTAAAGTCGTTTCTGGAACCCCACCTTGAACAACCTTAACATGTTCAGGGGTAAACACAGTGCTTAGAAGGTCTTCTAATAACTGCGAGGTATGGCTTGTGTGTTCACTCGGTTTTAGAACAACCGTATTGCCTGCAGCAATGGCAGCAATAAGAGGAGCAACCGCCAACTGAAACGGGTAGTTCCATGGTGCAATAATCAGTACAGTCCCATAAGGCTCACTATAAATATAGTCTTTAGAAGGAAAGTTGAGTCCTGATGCTCTTACTCTTTTCGGCTTCGACCAAGAGTCAATATGTTTTAAAGTAGCGTCAATTTCTGAAATGATAATACCAACTTCACTTAAATAGGCTTCAAATTTAGATTTTTTAAAATCCTTGTAAAGCGCTTCGTAAATAGCCTCTTCTCTGGAAATAATTTCTTTGCGTAGTTTAACGAGTAAATTCTTAAGTGCATTCACATCACGAGTTGCACGAGTTAGAAAATACTGTTTCTGAGTTTCTAAAATTAACTTTGCTTCCATAGTCTAAACATGTTTAATGCATTCTTTCCATAAAACTTCGTTTGGAGGGGGCGCACTAACGTTTATCAATTGCTTATTTACAGGGTGAATAAATGAAATATTTCGTGCATGCAAGTGGATACTTCCATCCGAGTTACTTCGGTCAAATCCATATTTTAAATCGCCTTTAATAGGACTTCCTATGGTAGATAGTTGACTTCTTATTTGGTGGTGTCTGCCAGTTTCAAGGTTTATTTCCAGAAGGTGGTAGCGATCTAAGCTGTGAATTACATCGAAATGTAGAACCGCTTCTTTACTTTGATCCACTTCTTTTGTGTATGCTTTTGATTTATTGTTTTTTGGGTTCTTTTTAAGCCAATGAATCAGTGTGTCTTTTGATTTTGCAGGCTTGTTTTTGACAACTGCCCAGTAGGTTTTATCAATTTTTTTGTTTAAAAACAATGCATTCATTCTCGATAAAGCTTTGGAAGTTTTTGCAAACACAACAATTCCAGTAGTGGGACGATCCAATCGATGTGTGACTCCCAAATATACAGCACCTGGTTTGTCATACTTCTTTTTTATGTAGCCTTTTACAAGATCACTGAGTGGGGTGTCCCCAGTTTTATCGCCTTGAACAAGATCTCCAGAACGTTTATTGATAATAATTAAATGATTGTCTTCATGTAGAATTTGAAGGTTGTCAATATTTGAAACAATCTTACTCATCTATATTAATACTGTTCATTTTTATTAGGAAATTCAGAAGATTTTACATCGTCCACGTATTGAGAAATAGCTGTGGTCATTTCTTCGTGTAGATTCATATAGCGACGTAAAAATCGTGGATGAAATTCTTGTGTCATTCCAAGCATATCATGCAATACTAAGACTTGTCCATCAACACCTCCACCAGCTCCAATTCCAATCACTGGGATGCTGATACTCTCGGCAACTTGTTTTGCCAAAGCAGCTGGAATTTTTTCAAGAACCAAAGCAAAACATCCGAGGCGTTCCAAAAGTTTGGCATCTTCAATTAAACGTAAAGCTTCTTCCTCTTCTTTAGCTCTTACCGTGTACGTTCCAAATTTATAGATGGATTGTGGGGTAAGTCCTAAGTGTCCCATTACAGGGATTCCGGCATTCAATATTTTTTTAATAGAGTCTTTAATTTCTTTACCACCTTCTAGTTTTACGGCATGTCCACCACTTTCTTTCATGATCCGAATTGCAGAGCGTAAGGCTTCTTTTGGATCACTTTGATAAGTTCCAAAAGGTAAGTCAACCACGACCAGTGCACGTTCGATTGCACGCACTACAGAAGACGCGTGGTAAATCATTTGATCCAATGTAATTGGAAGCGTAGTTTCATGACCTGCCATTACATTACTGGCAGAATCGCCTACCAAAATAACATCAATACCTGCGCCATCTACAATTTTAGCCATGGTATAATCATAGGCTGTAAGCATGGATATTTTTTCACCCAAGGACTTCATTTCGACTAACGATTTGACAGTCACTCTTTTGTATTCTTTTTTTGATGCTGACATAATTGGTTATAATTTATGATAGAGTGTAAAAGTACTAAATAAGTATATAAGTTCCGTTATTTGTGCAACAACTCGAAATAGAATAAAAAAAAGCATACTAAAAACGCATTGTTTTTTTAAGATGCTTATTGTAAAAAATATAAGGTTACGGGGTTAATAACGCTGTTGTATGTTAGAAAGATTGAAATCAGTCATTTCAGGATTGTTAAAACTACTTAGGTTATCTGCTGGAACTACTACAACCCTGAAAACAACATTTTGAGTCCAAACAGAATCAAGAGCATCAAAATCGGCAGTCCCTTCTAAAAATAGTTTAACATCGTATCGCGTAAAATCAAAATTATAGGAAAGTGTTGCGCCTCCGCCAAAAATAGTGCTTTGTGGTAATAATCTCCAAACCTCTTGTCCATTATCTATTTCCCATAAAACATAAACTAAAGTAACGTCATATTCAAAAACGTCAAATCCATAGGGTTCTATAATCTGATAGTTATTTTGAGCATTAAAATCCACTACAATTTCAAATGCACTAGATACAATCAGTCCTCCATCTCTGCCATCCCTGCCGTCAATTCCTTCTTCGATGACACAAGACATAACTAATAGAGCTGATAATAATGATACTAATTTTTTCATGATGTATTTATTTAAGATTACTTGTTCAAGTGCAAAGGCTGTACCAAAGTCTTAGTTAGAGCATATATTTTTAAGTTTTAAAATCTGACATCGTGTCAGTCTTGTTGTATTGGCACAATGATTGACTTAATGATTGCGTAATATTAAAACAAAAAATTAAATTATATAAATTATGAGTAAGATTATTGGAATCGATTTAGGAACTACAAACTCTTGTGTTTCCGTAATGGAAGGAAATGAGCCTGTTGTCATTACAAATGCCGAAGGGCGACGTACAACGCCGTCTGTCATCGCTTTTGTGGATGGTGGCGAAATTAAAGTAGGAGACCCTGCAAAACGTCAAGCGGTCACCAATCCAACCAAAACTGTTTATTCAATTAAACGTTTTATGGGGAATAAATTCTCAGAATCTAAACAAGAAGTAGGTCGTGTACCTTATAAAGTTGTAAAAGGAGACAATGATACACCTCGAGTTGATATTGATGGTCGTTTATATACGCCTCAAGAATTATCGGCAATGGTGCTTCAAAAAATGAAAAAAACTGCTGAAGAGTTTTTGGATCAAGAAGTTTCAGAAGCGGTGATTACAGTCCCAGCTTATTTTAACGATGCTCAACGCCAAGCGACTAAAGAAGCGGGTGAGATTGCAGGCTTAAAAGTAAGACGTATTATCAATGAGCCTACAGCGGCTGCATTGGCATACGGAATGGATAAAAAAGGAAAAGATCAAACAATTGTTGTTTTTGATTTTGGTGGAGGAACGCATGATGTTTCTGTATTAGAATTAGGAGATGGCGTATTTGAAGTACTTGCAACTGATGGTGACACACATTTAGGAGGAGATGATGTTGATGAAAAGATCATCAACTGGTTAGCAGAAGAATTTAAAGCGGAAGAAAATTTAGATTTACGTGAAGACCCTATGGCGCTTCAACGTTTAAAAGAAGCTGCAGAGAAAGCTAAAATAGAATTGTCATCTTCTGCACAAACAGAAATCAATTTACCTTATGTAACAGCCACTGCAAGCGGCCCAAAACACTTGGTACGTTCACTGTCAAAAGCAAAATTCGAACAACTTATTGACGATCTAGTAAAAAGAACAATTGCACCTTGTCAAACCGCTTTAAAAGCAGCAGGTTTATCAACAAGTGACATTGATGAAATTATTTTAGTAGGGGGTTCAACTCGAATTCCTGCAGTTCAAGAAGCGGTAGAAAAATTCTTTGGAAAGAAACCTAATAAAGGAGTGAACCCTGATGAGGTTGTAGCGGTAGGTGCTGCAATTCAAGGTGGGGTTTTAACTGGTGATGTGAAAGATGTTTTATTATTAGACGTTACACCATTATCTTTAGGAATTGAAACAATGGGGAATGTTATGACCAAATTAATTGAGTCTAATACAACCATTCCAACTAAAAAATCTCAAGTATTCTCAACGGCAGCAGACAATCAGCCATCTGTTGAAATTCATGTCCTTCAAGGAGAGCGTGCCATGGCAGCAGATAATAAAACGATTGGACGTTTTCATTTAGATGGACTTCCACCTGCACAGCGCGGAACGCCACAAATTGAAGTCACATTTGATATTGATGCCAATGGGATCATTAAGGTTTCAGCTACTGATAAAGCGACCAATAAATCCCAAGATATTCGTATTGAAGCGTCTTCTGGTTTAACTGAAGAAGAAATCGAAAAGATGAAACAAGATGCAGAAGCAAATGCAGAATCAGATGCGAAAGCTAAAGAAACAGCAGATAAGCTGAACGCAGCAGATGCTATGATTTTTCAAACAGAAAATCAGCTTAAAGAATTTGGTGATAAATTATCAGATGATAAAAAACAACCAATTGAAGCTGCTTTAGAAGAATTGAAAGCTGCCTACGAATCTAAAGACATCGCAATTATTGACCCTGCTTTAGAAAAAATCAATGAAGCATGGAAAGCTGCTAGCGAAGAAATGTACAAAGCCCAAGAAGGCGCTCAAGACGCTCAAGCGGCTCCTTCAGATGCTGAAGCATCTCAAGAAGACAACGTTGAAGACGTAGATTTCGAAGAAGTGAAATAAACGTAGTTTTTATTTGATAAAGAAAAGCACAATCAATTCAGGGTTGTGCTTTTTTTTTGGAAAACATATTTAGCATTACAAAGGCATGAGGAAATGTGACCGCAGCAATAAAAGCAAAAAACAAAGAATAGAACTGTTTCTCACTACTGAAAATTGCATATAAGATAACCATTCCAACTAATGAAATAATCCAGTAAGGCAACGCTGCTTTACAGTATTTTAAAGTAGAATCGGTTTTTACATCACCATATATAAATGTAATTTGTTCTATTAAGGAGGGAATGCTATGCCAAAGAATAAAATAAATACTAAACCCCCATATCAAAGATGAAGATGAAAAAATTATCGCCAAAACGGCCAAAGTAAATAACTCTTTTAAAATAACTTCTAAAGGGAGGCGTTTTGTGAAAAAATCAATTGCCAATATAACTCCTATAAAGCTACCCAAAATGGCGAGAATGATTTTACTGTATAAATTTGTGACCTCATAGCCTGTAATTTCAGATACGATCAATTTTACCTCTGTATCGTTAAAAATAAACAACAAAAACAAGATTAGCATTCCGTAGGAAAAATAGAATATAGATTTAAGTATAGAATTAGTTTTTGAAAAAAGATGCTCCCAATGCTGTTCTCCAAAGTGGTAGGCACTAAAAAGAATGAATAAAATCATTGCTAGGGAAGGCATCCAATAAAAAAATAAGACTGCAATCGATACTATCAATAGATAAGCCGTTAGCAGTGTGAATTTGGAGTAATGTTTAGAATTGTTTAAAATTTTATTAACAATCAATAAATCGTTTGATCCATGAACCATTCCAAATGTAAAAATTAAGACAAAGCCTAATATAAGTTCAAAACTCTCTGGTACATGTGTAGTTATCCACAAACCTAAGAAGCTAGCAACGATTGAGAAATTGAAAATATTATTCATAAAATAGTGTTAAATCTATTATTCTAACACACAAACTTACGAAATGCTCAACAATTAGTTTAAATTTTTATATATTTGTTTAAACAATAACTAACAAAAACTTTTAAAAATGACAAACTTATTTTTACCTTTAGTAGCCAAAATGGATCCTACTGATTATGTAGGTTTTACATTCTTCGTTGGGTGTATGGCAATGATGGCAGCTTCTGCCTTTTTCTTTTTATCATTAAACCAATTTGACAAAAAATGGAGAACTTCTGTTTTAGTTTCTGGTTTAATTACTTTTATTGCAGCAGTTCATTATTTCTACATGAGAGATTATTGGGCTTCAAACATGGAGTCTCCAACATTCTTCCGTTATGTAGATTGGATTCTAACAGTGCCATTAATGTGTGTTGAGTTTTACCTAATACTTAAAGTGGCTGGAGCTAAAAAATCATTGCTTACAAAAATGATTGTACTTTCAGTAATTATGTTAGTAACAGGTTACTTAGGTGAAGCAGTTTACCCAGGTAGTGCAGCACTTTGGGGCTTTTTCTCTGCAGTAGCTTACTTTGCTATCGTTTACGAAATATGGTTAGGTGGAGCAGCAAAACTTGCTAAAGAAGCTGGTGGTGATGTACTAGCAGCTCACAAAATCCTTTGCTGGTTTGTACTTGTTGGATGGATCATTTATCCATTAGGTTACCTAGTAGGTACAGCTGATGGACAGTGGTATTCTTCTTTTGCTAACCTTGGGTTAGACATGGATGTTTTATACAACATTGCTGATGCAATCAACAAAATCGGATTCGGTTTAGTGATTTATAGCTTAGCAGTTAAGAAAACAGCTTAAGAATTGAATTACAAGTAGATATTAAATTAGGGCTGTCTGAAAAGACAGCCTTTTTTTTTGCACTTTTTTAACGCAGTTTAGACATTGACTTCGGCTTTGGTTTTTGTAACTTTACACACAAATCATACTTAAATGAGTCCAACAAAAGACCAGATTATTCAAGCCGCAACCGCAGCTTGTAAAGACACCTTAATGGAAACCCTAAACATTGAATTTGTCGATGCAGGAGAAGACTTTGTAATTGCTAAAATGCCTGTCGATAAACGCGTATATCAACCCGACGGAGTATTGCATGGAGGCGCCACAGCGGCACTCGCTGAAACCGTTGGAAGTTTTGCAGCACATATTTTTTTAGATACTAAAAACTATTTTGTCAGAGGCATTGATATTTCTGCCAACCACATTAAAAGCGTAAAAGAAGGCTTTGTCTATGCCAAAGCCACCTTTATTCACAGAGGAAGAACCATGCAGATTTTTAATATTGAAGTTACAGATGGGGACAATCAATTAGTATCTTCTTGTAAACTGACAACGGTATCACTTCCTAAAGAACGCTAACAGATGACTTCGACTGATTTTTTTAACCAAATCAATACAGCGATTCAATCAAAACGACCCTTTGTTCTTTTTTCTAAACCAGAGAGTCAACCTATTACAGCATACATTCAAATCAATACAGATACTCATATAATAAGTGATTATTCTGAAAGCGGATTTGTATTTGCACCCTTTGACTCTGAAAATGATAGTTACTACATTCCTTTTGAGTCTTCGACGGTCATTCAATTAGAACAACAAGATTTTGAAGTTTTTGATCAATCAAGTGATCCGCAATCAGTTAAATCTAAAAATGATCACCTAAATCTAGTGTCCAAAGCGATCGATGAAATCAATACTTCAGAATTAGAAAAGGTTGTGCTTTCTAGGCAATTCAAATGTAATTTAGAACACTCAAACCCACTTGATATTTTTAAAAAATTAGTACAAAACTATCCCACAGCGTTTACCTATTGTTGGTTTCATCCTCAAACAGGTTTTTGGCTTGGAGCCTCCCCAGAAAATCTTTTAACACTTGAAGGAAAGGCTGTATCTACAATGGCAGTTGCAGGAACTCAAATTTTAAAATCCTCAGAAAAAGTTGAATGGGATTCAAAGAATTTAGATGAACATGCGTTTGTAACAGATTATTTAGTCGAAGTTTTATCGGATTATTTAGAGCCTATTAAAACCTCTGGACCACACACTCTCAAAGCGGGTCAGTTGTTGCATCTTCAAACACATGTCACGGGCCGTTTAAAATCAACAAATCAGAGTTTAAAACAACTCTTACGAGCGATTCATCCAACACCAGCAGTATGTGGTACACCTCGAACAAAAGCGTTAGAATTTATCAAATCAAATGAATCCTATAATCGAGAGTTTTATGCCGGTTTTTTTGGAGAATTAAACATCCCTAAAAAATCAACTCTTAGAAACTCAAAAAGAAATATTGAAAACAGAGCTTATCAAACAGTTCGTAAGGCTACGCAACTCGCCGTAAATTTACGTTGCATGCAGTTAAAAGATACTCTAGCAATTCTTTACAGTGGAGGAGGAATTACAAAAAACTCTGATCCCCAGATCGAATGTATGGAGACTGAAAACAAGATTCAAACGATAAAAAAGGTGCTCTAAACCTTTAGGAAATATTTATTATTTCATTTCAATTTAAACCCTAAAAATTAAATAACTTTGTCAGTCAATGATAAAGTCCAAACAGCCTTTAGCGCAAGCGATTGTTCAACTCTGTGAATACCATAATATCCAGCATATTGTGATTTCTCCGGGGAGTCGAAATGCACCCTTGACAATCGGATTTACAAATCACGAGTTCTTTGAGTGTTACAGTATTGTTGATGAACGTTCTGCAGGGTTTTTTGCCTTAGGAATGGCTCAACAACTGCAACAGCCTGTTGCCTTGGTTTGTACTTCTGGAAGTGCCCTTGTCAATTATTATCCATCGATTACCGAAGCGTTTTACAGTCGAGTTCCACTTGTTGTGATTTCAGCAGACCGCCCAGAGCATCTTATCAATATTGGAGATGGCCAAACGATTACACAACCTCATATTTTTGGTTCCCATATTCTGTTTGAAGCAAATCTAAAAGATCATTTTAAAAAGCCCTTTTTAAAAACAGTCAAAAACAATAATTCACGAATAGATAAAGCACTTCAGCTTGCAAAATCTGAGTGTGGACCTGTGCATATAAACGTACCTTTTTCGGAGCCCTTATATGAAACTACTGAGGAGCTTATATCTGAAGTAAAACCAATTAAAATTCAAACAAATAAGAAGCCTTTTTCCCTTTCTAAACCAACCATTAAAAAATGGCATTCTTCCAAGCGAAAAATGATTTTAGTAGGAGTGAACCCTCCTAATTGTGTTCAAGAAATGTATTTAAAATTGATAGCAGAGGATCCCTCTGTGATTGTACTTACAGAAACAACATCCAATTTACACCATCCGAATTTTTTTGCAAGTATTGATCAATTAATCACGCCTTTAGATGCAACCGATTTTGAGGCATTACAACCTGATTTATTACTCACTTTTGGGGGGATGATTGTGTCTAAAAAAATCAAAACATTTCTACGAACCAATCCCCCTAAAACGCATTGGCATGTAGATGAGATCCAAGCCAATGACACCTTTTTTTGTTTGACTAAACATTTTAAATGTTCAGTTAATACCTTTTTTGAACAACTAAATGCTTCTGTGGATTCATTTTCAGTGAGCACTTATTTTGAAACATGGAATCGTGTCAAAATACGCCGACTCCAAAAACATAAGAAGTATTTAAAGTCAATACCTTTTAGCGATTTTAAGGCTTTTGACCGTGTTTTGAAACAGATTCCTAATAATTATATGTTGCAATCGGGTAACAGTTCTACGATTCGCTATTTGCAGTTGTTTGAACTCAATCCAACCCTAACCGTTTTTTGTAATCGCGGTACGAGTGGTATTGATGGATCTACCAGTACAGCCATTGGTGCGGCTCGAATTTCAAACCAACCAACAGTTTTTATTACTGGAGACTTAAGTTTTTTCTACGATAACAACGCCCTTTGGAATAATTACATTCCTTCAAATTTTCGAATCATCATCATCAATAATAGGGGTGGCGGTATTTTTAGAATTTTACCAGGCAATAAAGACTCTAAAAATTTCAGCACGTTTGTTGAAACCAATCACACTCTTACTGCCGAACCAATCTCAAACCTCCATGGTTTTGAGTATGTGTCTGCAAACACTGTTGAGGAATTAGATTTGGCATTAGATTGTTTTTACAATCAAAGTTCACATCCAAAACTATTAGAAGTGTTTACACCTTCTTCTGAAAATGATCGAATTCTCCTTTCGTATTTTGATTTCATCAAATAACTTTTATAATTTTTTAATGTGACTTTGTTGTGATAGTTGTGTCTTAATTTTTGAAAGGTGTTTATTGCATCTTACGGAATCAAATTTAATATACCTCTATTATGAACGAAAGGGAAAAACTTATTGTAAAGTATGCCAGTGATTTAAAGGAAAAATGTAATTTAAATCCAAATATGGAATTACTTGCCAAAGTGACAATTGGTTGTGGTCCATCGATTTATAATTCTGATTCTAGTACGCTGTCGGGGAGTAGTGAGGCTGAACAGAAGACTATTAGAGATAAATTTCTAATTAAAAAATTAGGACTTTTTCCTGAAGACAATTTAGATCAAGGAATTCAGGCTGTGATCGAACAGTACGGTCGCTCAAACCGTCACAAATACCGCGCGGTATTTTATTACTTATTAGTCCTTTATTTTGGAAAAGAATCGGTGTATAAATAGCCCCTTATACACATTCTACGAGAGCACAATTTGTTGTCATGCTTTTTTAATTCTCTCTCTATTATCCGTACCTTTGCGTCATGATACACATAGGAGACTACAATAAGCTTACAATTCTGCGAGATACAGAGCCAGGATTGTTTTTGGGAGATGACGAAGATCAAGAAGTCTTACTACCAAACCGTTATGTTCCTGAGGAATTTGAAATTGATGACACTATTGAGGTGTTTGTCTATTTAGATAACGAAGAACGTCTTGTAGCGGTGACTGATCACCCGTACATTAAAAAAGGAGAATTCGCACTCCTTCGTTGCAATAACGTCACTGAAATTGGCGCATTTCTTGATTGGGGATTGGTAAAAGAATTATTCTGTCCATTTAGAGAACAAGCATTTCCTATGAAAGTAGGTGGTTGGTATTTGGTTTATTGTTATTTAGACGAAAAATCAGAACGTCTTGTGGCTTCTAGTAAAACAAATCGTTTTCTGGACAATAAAGAACTTACTGTACAGGCTTTTGAAGAGGTTGATTTGATTGTGTCGCATCCATCAGACTTAGGAATGAATGTGATCGTTAACAAAACTCACTTAGGATTAATTTTTAATCAAGATTTATTTAAAGATATTAGTGTAGGAGATAAACTTAAGGGAATTGTTAAGAAGATTCGTCCTGGAAACAAGTTAGACATCACCCTTGAAAAAATTGGTTACAGAAATATTGAGCCAAATGCACAATCAATACTAGAGTTTTTAGAAAACAATGAAGATGGGTTTTTAAAACTCACAGATAAATCCTCACCTGAAGATATTAAGTCAACTCTTCAAATGAGCAAAAAAAGCTTTAAAAAAGCGATTGGAACACTTTACAAACAACGTCGCATCCGAATTGAACAGGATGGGATTTATTTAACAAACTAAAACTGTAATCTTATGTCGAATATAGAATGGAAAACTGTTAAAGAATACGAAGATATTACCTATAAAAAATGCAATGGCGTTGCACGTATAGCATTTAACCGACCGGACGTAAGAAATGCGTTTAGACCCAAAACAACACTCGAGTTGTACCAAGCATTTTATGATGCCAACGAAGATACAAGTATCGGAGTCGTTTTATTGAGCGCAGAGGGACCTTCATCCAAAGATGGTGTCTATTCATTTTGTAGCGGAGGCGATCAAAAAGCACGTGGTCATGAAGGTTATGTTGGTGAGGATGGTTACCACCGATTAAATATTTTAGAAGTTCAACGTCTCATTCGGTTTATGCCCAAAGCTGTTATTGCAGTTGTTCCAGGGTGGGCTGTGGGGGGTGGTCATAGTTTACACGTTGTTTGTGATTTGACTTTAGCGAGTAAAGAACATGCTATTTTTAAACAAACAGATGCCGACGTCACCAGCTTTGATGGGGGGTATGGATCAGCATATTTAGCAAAAATGGTAGGTCAGAAAAAAGCTCGTGAAATCTTTTTTCTTGGAAGAAACTACAGTGCTCAAGACGCTTATGACATGGGCATGGTAAATGCCGTTATACCTCATGAAGATTTAGAATCAACCGCTTATGAATGGGCACAAGAAATTCTAGCTAAATCCCCTATATCCATTAAAATGCTCAAATTTGCGATGAATCTTACCGATGATGGTATGGTAGGGCAACAAGTTTTTGCGGGTGAAGCGACGCGACTTGCTTATATGACTGACGAAGCCAAAGAAGGACGTGATGCTTTTTTAGAAAAACGACCGCCAAATTTTGAGAAAAAATGGATTCCATAATATGATAAATTTACAAGCATGGATTTCCGCCTGTCGGTTAAGAACATTGCCTTTGTCAGTTTCAGGTGCGATTGTTGGTTCTGGGATTGCGTATTCTAGAGACCTTTTTGACGGTTCAATATTTACGCTTACAATTCTTACCACTTTAAGTTTGCAAATTTTATCAAACCTCGCAAACGATTATGGCGATGGTGTTAAAGGAACTGATAATGAATACCGTATTGGCCCAGAACGTGCCCTACAAAGCGGAAAAATCAGCCCTAAACAAATGCGAAATGCCATTGTTTTTAATGTCATACTTTGTCTTATTTTAGTGACAAGTTTAATTTATTCGGCATTTGGTTCAGAACAGTTTATAACCTCCATAGTATTTATTATACTTGGAGTTTTAGCCATTATTGCTGCTATAAAATACACTGTTGGAGCTTCTGCATATGGGTACAAAGCATTAGGAGATGTCATGGTATTTTTGTTTTTTGGATGGCTGAGTGTTTTAGGAACCTATTTTTTATATTCAAAACAAATCGACTTTTTAATGTTATTACCTGCAAGTTCAATTGGACTTTTGAGTGCTGGAGTGCTCAATCTGAACAATATGAGAGATATTGAATCAGACAGGCTTTCTAATAAGCAAACTTTGGCAGGGTATTTTGGGTTTAAAAGGGCTAAATTATACCAGTTAGTATTGGTTGGAGTTGCCATGTTGTTCATAGGCTTTTATTCGTTTTTGAACCTAAATAGCTCATGGTATTTGATATTAATTGCTTTTGTGCCGTTTTTTGTGCACATAAATAGTGTTCGTAAATCCAAAGCTCCAATAGAGTTTGATCCCCAACTAAAAGTTCTAGCATTATCAACATTTTTACTAGCAACAGTTTTTAGTATTTGCCATATTTTAATTTAAGTAGTGAAGAGATCACGTTCATATGAAAGCCACATATTTCAAATACCAACTTCAGTTCAAGCAAGCAAGCGGTACTTCCCGTGGGGTTTTAACTTATAAAGATACTTGGTTTATTCAAATCGAGCAGGGCTCATTCAAAGGGATAGGTGAGTGCGGCATGTTTAAGGGCTTGAGCATTGATGATCGTACTGACTTTGAAACAAAACTTCTGTGGGTCTGCCAAAATATTCAATTAGGTTTAGAAGAGTTGTTAATAAGCTTAATTGAATTTCCTTCAATTCAGTTTGGATTGGAAATGGCGTTTCAATCGTTGAAACAAGAGGGTTCATTTGAATTATTTCCTTCTGATTTTACCAAAGGTCAGGATTCAATTCCCATCAATGGATTGATTTGGATGGGGGATAAGTCATTCATGAAACAACAAATAAAAGACAAGCTAGCTGCAGGATTTTCATGTATAAAACTAAAAATAGGAGCCATCGATTTTGATAAAGAATTAGAGCTTATCAAATCAATTCGCGACGAATTTGATGCACAAACAATCGAAATTAGAGTGGATGCCAATGGCGCTTTCAAACCCAATGAAGCTTTAGAGAAATTAAAATATCTTTCAGATTACAAACTTCATTCTATTGAACAACCTATTCAACAAGGACAGCTTCATGAAATGGCACAATTATGCTCTGAAACACCACTCCCTATTGCTCTAGATGAAGAATTAATTGGTGTATTTTCTGTAACAAATAAGAGTTTATTACTACAAACTATAAAGCCTCAGTATATTATATTAAAACCAACTTTAGTTGGAGGTTTTAAAGGAAGCCAAGAATGGATTGACCTCTCAGAATCTAATAATATTGGTTGGTGGGTGACGAGTGCTTTGGAAAGTAATATTGGTCTTAATGCGATTGCGCAGTGGACTTACACCTTAAAGAGTCAACTTCCTCAAGGATTGGGAACAGGTGGTCTGTTTACAAATAATATTCAAGCCCCTTTAGCAGTCCGTTCGGGACAGTTATTTTATGATTTAAAAACAAAGTGGAATTTAAAATTTTAATTTATGTACATCAAACAAGCATTCAATATCAAACACAACTGGTGGCTTTACGTCGCTGGTTTAGCAATTATTTTAATTGCTGTACTTCTAGGACAAATTCCATACACAATAGTTTTAATTGCGAAAGCACTGGAAACGGGTGTGGATCTTCAAAAACTAGATGTAAGTCAAGCAATGCGTTTGTTAGAATCTAATTTGAATTTATTTCTCATGTTATTGTCCTATGCCGCTGGCTTTTTAGCGGTTCTTTTTGTAGTCAAAACACTTCATAAACAATCGATTCGAAGTTTAACAACTTCAAGAGCTAAAATTGATTGGAAACGTTTTTGGTTTGCATTTTTATTTTGGGGAATTATTTCAAGTGGATTTGTTTTAGTAGATCATTATATGAACCCCGAAAATTATGAGTTTAATTTTAAATTGGTTCCATTTTTGATTTTAGTAGCGATAGCCATTGTTTTAGTACCACTCCAAACCAGTTTTGAAGAATATTTATTTAGAGGCTATTTAATGCAAGGTATTGGAGTATTTTGTAAGAATAAATGGATGCCTTTAATTATTACTTCGGTTACGTTCGGACTCCTTCATATTTTGAATCCTGAAATTGAAAAATTGGGCTATTTCTTATTGGTACATTACATTGGTACAGGATTCTTTTTAGGAATTATTACTCTAATGGACGAGGGATTAGAACTGGCCTTAGGGTTCCATGCGGCAAACAATTTATTTACGGCACTTTTGGTCACTGCTGATTGGACTGCCTTTCAAACAAATTCCATCTTAAGAGATATATCAGACCCAGACATTGGGAATATTGAAATCTTTGCTTCAGTTCTGATTTTATATCCTATTTTGATTTTCATTTTTGCAAAGGTTTATAAGTGGACCAACTGGAAAGTTAAATTAATAGGCTCTGTAACCAATGATTAAATTTAAAACTTGAGTTTACCAAAAGAATTGAATCAAAACATTACATATAATCACCCTCATGCTTCTTTTAAATTGGATGGCGTTTTTTATGATGATATAGAACTGTCGAACCTTGCCCAACAGATGGCATCTGAAGGAAAAGACTTTTCTGTTTCTTTAGGGGTTTTTATAACAAAATGGATGGATTCAAGTTCTGAAATAGAACTGCAAACCTCGGGTTCTACAGGAACCCCAAAAATGGTTTCAATAGCCAAACAAGCGATGGTTAATTCAGCCATTGCAACAGGGGACTACTTCAAGTTAAAACCAGGCAATTCTGCTTTGTCTTGTTTGCCCTTTGAATACATTGCGGCTAAGATGATGTTTGTAAGAGCCTATGTTTTAGGTTTAGAATTGGATTGTATAAATCCGACTTCCAAGCCTTTGGAAACGCTTACTAAACGCTATGATTTTTGTGCGATGGTACCCTTGCAAGTCGAAAATTCAACAGACGCTTTATATCACATCAAAACTTTGATTGTAGGAGGTGCAAAGCTATCGAATGACTTAAAATCTAAACTAACAAAACTACAAACCACAGTTTATGAAACGTTTGGAATGACAGAAACAGTCAGTCATATTGCGGTTAAAGAAATCCGTGAATCATCTTCTTTATTTGAAGTACTGCCTTCAGTGTCTGTTGGGGTAGATGCTCGAAATTGTTTGACAATTAACGCCCCTCATTTAGTTTCAAAACCAATTCAAACCAATGATGTTGTAAAGCTCAATTCGAGGACTACTTTTGAATGGCTTGGTCGATACGACAACATTATAAATTCAGGCGGCATAAAAATCAACCCTGAACAATTAGAACACCAATTGGAAGGCTTTATAAAGGAGCGCTTTTTTATCACCGCCCAAAAAGATAATTCTTTAGGCGAAATTGTAGTCATAGTGATTGAGCGATCTACACCTTTTGAGACCTTAAATTTTGATGTTTTAGAACCAATAAAACGCCCAAAACGTATGTATTATTTAGATCGGTTTATGGAAACTGTTTCTGGAAAAATCAAACGTCAAGAAACGTTCAATTTAATTAAACCTGAATAACCCCCATATTAAATGGTTTTTCAATAGGTGAATGATTGGCAGCTTCAATACCTAAACTTATCCATTCACGGGTATCTGTAGGGTTTATCACAGCATCAGTCCACAATCGTGATGCAGCATAGTAAGGAGATACTTGAGCATCGTAACGGGATTTAATTTCGTCTAATAATTCAGCTTCTTTCTTTGCTGTAATTTTTTCACCTTTCTTTTTTAAAGAAGCGGTTTCGATTTGTAACAATACTTTTGCGGCACTGTTTCCACTCATTACAGCTAATTCAGCACTCGGCCAAGCCACAATAAGACGTGGGTCGTACGCTTTGCCACACATGGCATAATTTCCTGCTCCGTAACTGTTGCCTATAATAATTGTAAATTTTGGAACGACACTGTTGCTAAGTGCATTTACCATCTTAGCACCATCTTTAATGATTCCACTGTGTTCACTTTTACTACCTACCATAAACCCAGTCACATCTTGTAAAAAAACTAAAGGTATTTTTTTCTGGTTGCAATTCGCAATAAATCGTGTGGCCTTATCTGCACTGTCATTATAAATCACCCCGCCAAATTGCATTTCTCCTTTGGCATTTTTGACGAGCTTCCGTTGATTCGCAACAATTCCAACCGCCCATCCTTCAATACGTGCATAGGCAGTGATTAGGGTTTTGCCATAATCAGCTTTGTATTCTTCAAATTCCGACCCATCAACCAAACGTTTGATAATTTCATACATATCATATTGATCTGCTCTGGATTTTGGGAGAATTCCATACAATTCTTCAGGGTTTTCTTTTGGTTTTTTAGCAGGAACTTTATTAAATCCGGCTTTTTCAAAATCACCGATCTTATCAATAATAGATTTTATTTTATCGAGTGCGTCAGAATCATCTTTGGCCTTATAGTCCGTCACACCACTTAGTTCGCAATGCGTAGTTGCACCCCCTAAAGTTTCATTATCAATTGTTTCTCCAATGGCTGCTTTTACTAAATAACTACCTGCCAAGAAGATACTCGCCGTTTTATCTACAATAATAGCCTCATCACTCATAACGGGCAAATAAGCACCCCCAGCAACACAGCTGCCCATAATTGCGGAAATTTGAGTAATTCCCATACTACTCATTTGAGCGTTATTTCTAAAAATACGTCCAAAGTGTTCTTTGTCAGGGAAGATTTCATCCTGCATAGGCAGATAGACCCCTGCAGAATCGACTAAATAGATGATTGGTAATTTATTTTCTATTGCAATTTCTTGTGCTCTAAGATTTTTTTTAGCGGTAATAGGAAACCAAGCGCCGGCCTTTACTGTAGCATCGTTTGCGACAACGATACACTGCTTTCCTTTGATATATCCAATTTTCACCACAACACCTCCAGAAGGACACCCTCCATGAGCTGCATACATCCCATCGCCTGCAAAAGCACCAATTTCAATAGATTTCGAATTTGAATCTAAAAGATATTCAATTCGTTCGCGTGCCGTAAGTTTTCCTTTGGCGTGTTCTTTTTCAATTTTGGATTTTCCACCTCCTAATTTAACTTGTGACAAACGTTTGTGTAAATCTGTTACGAGGAGTTTATTATAATCCTCGTTTTTGTTGAAGTTTAAATTCATGGTGCCTATCTTTGTTTAACAAAAATAACATTATTCTTTGATTTTTATGTTTTTGTTTAATTAACTATTATAAATTTAAGTTATGACCTTGGTTTTTCACAGTGCGGCTTCAAGAGGGTTTGCTAATCATGGGTGGTTGCAAGCCAACCATTCCTTTAGTTTTGCAAATTTTTACGATTCTAAAAAAATGAATTTTGGAGCGTTGAGAGTTTTGAACGATGATTTAATTGCTCCAAGCATGGGGTTTGGAACCCATCCACACGATAATATGGAAATTATCACCATTCCACTTTCGGGTGTTTTGAAACACAAAGATTCTATGGGAAATTCATGGGAAGAAGTTAACGCAGGAGAAGTTCAAGTCATGTCTGCAGGTACAGGAATTCATCATTCAGAAATCAATGGCTCCGCTTCCGAATCTTTAAGCCTATTTCAGATATGGATTGTACCAAATCAAAAAAATGTGACACCCCGATATGATCAACGTTTTTTTGAACCCTCTCAAGATGGTGAATTACAAATTTTAGTTACCTCAATGGATGATACATCTCCAGATTCTAGTTTAAAAATTCATCAAGACGCACAAATTTCAAGAATTAATTTATCGGCAAATACATCTTTTAAGTACTCTTTAAAATCGCCTAATCACGGAGTCTATATAATGCAAGTTTTTGGAGTTTCAAAAATTGAATCAACAGAATTAAACGCAAGAGATGCCGTTGGAATTTCGGAAATTGATAACTTTAATATTGATGTTTCAAAGGATTCTCAACTCCTATTTATTGAGGTTCCCATAACTTTTTAAGAAAGCTAAATAAGTTTCGATCAAATTAACGATATTTGTGTCTCTAAAAATTTTAATTATGGCAATGAATAAAAATACAGTATTGGCTTGGGCCACATATATAATGATATTTATAGGAATTTCTTTAGTCGCCTTAGGTGCTTTTAGATATAATGATGTTGCCGGATGGGGCTTTGCTTCAGTGGGCATAGGTTTTTTCGCAAATGCTTGGGTATTTAATGCTTTAAAAGGACGTGTGTAATGAGTGATGATAAAAAAATTATTTTTTCAATGTCTGGTGTGACTAAATCCTACCAAAGTGCCAATACACCAGTTTTAAAAAATATTTATCTAAGTTTCTTCTACGGGGCTAAAATTGGGATTTTAGGACTCAATGGATCTGGTAAATCAACCTTGCTTAAAATTATTGCTGGGGTCGATAAAAATTATCAGGGAGATGTTGTGTTTTCACAAGATTATTCTGTAGGATATTTAGAACAAGAACCAAAATTAGATGAATCTAAAACAGTGATGGAAATTGTTCGAGAAGGAGCTGCTGAAACAGTAGCTATTCTGGACGAATACAATAAAATCAATGACATGTTTGGATTGGAAGAAGTGTATTCCGATGCGGATAAAATGGAAAAACTAATGAACCGTCAGGCGGAACTTCAAGATCAAATTGATGCTGCGAATGCTTGGGAATTAGACACAAAATTAGAAATAGCGATGGATGCTTTAAGAACCCCTGAGGGGTCTAAAAAAATATCCGTATTATCTGGTGGTGAACGTCGTCGTGTGGCACTTTGTCGTTTATTACTTCAAGAACCAGATGTCTTATTATTAGATGAGCCCACAAACCACTTGGATGCAGAATCGGTACACTGGTTAGAGCATCATTTAGCTCAGTATAAAGGCACTGTGATAGCAGTCACACACGACCGATATTTCTTAGATAATGTTGCAGGTTGGATTTTAGAATTGGATAGAGGAGAAGGCATTCCATGGAAAGGCAACTATTCTTCTTGGTTGGATCAGAAATCGAAACGTTTGGCACAAGAAAGTAAGACCGCTTCTAAACGTCAAAAAACCTTAGAACGTGAATTGGAATGGGTGCGTCAAGGGGCGAAAGGCCGTCAAACTAAGCAAAAAGCACGTTTGAAGAATTATGATAAATTAATGAATCAAGATCAAAAACAACTTGATGAAAAATTAGAAATATACATTCCTAACGGTCCACGACTGGGAACAAATGTCATTGAAGCCGAAGGCGTTAGTAAGGCATACGCTGATAAACTACTATACGATAACTTAAACTTTAATCTTCCTCAAGCAGGTATCGTTGGAATTATTGGTCCTAATGGAGCTGGAAAAACAACGATTTTTAAAATGATTATGGGTGAAGAAACTTCTGACAAAGGAAGTTTCAAACTTGGAGAGACTGCCAAAATCGCTTATGTTGATCAAAGCCATTCAAATATTGATCCTGAAAAAACGATTTGGCAAAACTTTAGTGATGAGCAAGAATTGATTATGATGGGAGGAAGGCAAGTGAATTCTCGAGCCTACTTAAGTCGTTTTAATTTTTCAGGGAGTGAGCAAAACAAAAAAGTAAATATGCTTTCTGGAGGGGAACGGAACCGTTTGCATTTGGCAATGACACTCAAAGAAGAAGGAAACGTTTTACTTTTGGATGAGCCAACGAATGATTTGGATGTAAATACCTTAAGAGCCTTAGAAGAAGGGCTCGAAAATTTTGCGGGTTGTGCCGTGGTGATTAGCCACGATCGATGGTTTTTAGATCGAATTTGTACTCATATCCTTGCGTTTGAAGGGAATTCTGAAGTCTATTTTTATGAAGGAAGTTTCAGTGAGTATGAAGAGAATAAAAAGCAACGATTAGGAGGAGATTTAATGCCGAAGCGTATCAAATATAAAAAGTTAATACGATAATACTATAAGTTTGTTAGAAATGCGGCCTGTTTGTGAGCATTGTAACAAAGCATTACCAGCGGATAGTGCTGAAGCCATGATTTGTGCTTACGAATGTACCTTTTGTAGCAATTGTGTTGAAACCGTTCTTGAAAATAAGTGCCCCAATTGTGGTGGAACTTTTGAGAAGCGTCCTGTTAAAAAAATTACTTCTTAGCTTTTTTTATTAATGGAACTAAATAGCTAATATTATATCCAAAACCGACTCCAAATTTTCCACTATCATAGGTGCGTCCGAATCCTGGGATGTAAATATTTTCAAAATTATCAGGTTGAACTTCCGATAAACGCCCTTTAAGTTGAACATTAATCCCCACAAAAAGATTGTTTAAAATCTCGGCTTTAAATCCAAAGATAAGTTCGAGCCATGAGGAGCTAAGCCCCTTAAAATCCTTGCCTTCTAACACTTCGGTTTGTCCCCAAGTTGTATTATTGGTGTCATAAATTGTGTAGCTGTTAAGACGTTGATCGAAATTAGACAGTCCAAAACGAAACCCAAAATATACCATATTGTCCATCCCAGCCCAATTGGTATACATATTGTAATCAACCCCTGCTTTTAGATAAGTGCCTTTTGCGGTACTGTTTAAATAGTCTGTTGAGGTCGTATGTTCTTCATTACCAAATTCACCTGCAGCATAAAGCCGATACGTAAGACGATAATCAGCATTGAGTTCAATCGCACTGTAATCGGTTTCTAAAAAGGTACGTGCAAGTTTACTGGCATCCACACCCACCCGAAGACCGTATTTGTTTTTTACAACTAAACTATCAGGAATTGTGGGGTCTGTTTCTTGAGCATTAAGATTTATGCACACACTCAAACACCCAATAAGGCAACTAATGCAGTATTTTAACATGGATGTCATTTTCATTTGTTATTTCATTTATTAATATGTCGGAGCTAATCATCCACGGATCTGTATCAGTAGTAATGGCAAAGGTTTGAATGTCAAAATTTGTTTTATACCCACAAGCCCTGGACACATAAACGTTTTCAGAATCATAGGTAACTTTAATTCTGTCTGGATTTCCAATGACCTCACCATCCACAATATCATAACTCTTATAAAGAATAAATTCTGTTTCAGTATCGTCTGTTTTTAAAGGGAGTTCAATAGAGGATCTTGTGGTTACAATTTCATTATTGATAGGAATTTCTATACCATCAGTGCTGAGACCTAAAGCATAAAGTCCTGGGACTTGCAAAAGTACATCAGGGTTTGTAAGGTCATAAAACTCAATGACTAGTCGGGGAGTGGTCTGAGTGGTTTCAGGACAGATGTCGTCTTTTTCACAACTAAAAATGACGATTAAAAATAAATAAATAAACTGTTTCATGGCTTATTTCTTAGGATTACGTTTTTCCAAAAGTACAACATTTTCTACGTGATGCGTTTGTGGAAACATATCAACGGCTTGCGTTTTACTAATTTTATATTCTGAATCTAATAACGCAAGGTCTCTTGCTTGTGTTGCACTGTTACAACTTACATACACGATTTTTTCTGGGGTGATTTTTAAAATTTGAGCCACCACATCTTTGTGCATCCCATCTCTTGGTGGATCGGTAATGATCACATCGGGATGTCCATGGGTTTCAATAAATTCTGTATTGAAAACGGTTTTCATATCACCTACAAAAAAGTCCACGTTATCAATTTGATTTAAGACAGCATTTTCTTTGGCAGCACGTATCGCATCTGGAACGGATTCGACTCCAATGACTTTTAATGCATTTTTAGCCACAAATTGAGCAATGGTTCCTGTTCCCGTATATAGGTCGTACACCAATTCCTTTCCCGTAAGTCCTGCAAACTCACGGGTTATTTTATATAAATTATAGGCTTGATCTGAATTGGTTTGATAAAACGATTTTGCATTAATTTTAAAACGTAAACCTTCCATTTCTTCAAAAATATGATCTCGTCCGTCATAGCATATCACCTCTTGATCGTATATGGTATCATTAGCTTTACCATTAATAATGTATTGAAGGGAAGTGATTTCAGGAAACGTTGTTTTTAGGTGGTCTAGAAGAGCGGTTCTTTTTTTAAGATCTTCTTTAAAAAACTGAACGACAACCATCCATTCGCCAATACTTGTATTCCGAATCATGAGGGTTCTTAAAACTCCCGTTTGTTGACGAGTATTAAAGAAGGGAATTTGGTGTTTAATCGCAAAATCTTTAACCGCATTTCGTATGGCATTAGAAGGATCGCCTTGAAGCCAACATTTTTTTACGTCTAATATTTTATCCCACATACCTGGAATATGAAATCCTAAAGCATTGCGATCACCAAGGTCTTTTTCAGAAGCAATTTCTTCTTGGGTTAACCAACGGCTATCGCTGAATGAAAATTCCATTTTATTTCGGTAGAAGTAGTGGTCTTTGGATCCTAAAATAGGAGTGATCTCAGGCAATTCAAGATGTCCAATTCTTTTGAGGTTATTAACCACCTCTTTTTCTTTATAAAAAAGTTGGTGCGAATAGTCCATGTGTTGCCATTTACAGCCCCCACAAGTCCCAAAGTGCTCACAAGCTGCTTGTGTACGTTTATCTGATAATTTATGAAAAACCGTTGCTTTGCCCTCATAATAGCCGGAACGTTGTTTGAATGTTTGAACATCCACAATATCTCCTGGAACGGCATTTGGTAAAAACACCACTTTACCGTCCGGAGCCTTTGCAATGGTTTTGCCTTTAGCTCCCGCATCAATCACTTCTAAATTTGAAAACACCTTGTTTTTATTTCGTCTTCTACCCATAGCGCAAAAATAGAATAAATGAGTGCATAATTCTAAGAAATCTATTTAGAATTCTTAAATTGCGTCTTATTGTGGATGATTTCTCTCCATTAAGAAGGAATAGTTATTTTACAATTTTAAAAGTCTTTTTAAAATGGCTATTTTAAATCAGATTACACCTAAAGAAGCTATCAATCTAGAAAACCAATACGGGGCGCACAACTACCATCCACTTCCAGTTGTTTTGTCTAGGGGCGAAGGCGTTTATGTATGGGATGTTGAAGGAAATCGGTATTATGATTTTTTATCGGCATACTCATCTGTCAATCAAGGACATTGCCACCCTCGAATTGTGAATGCTATGATTGAGCAAGCGCAAACATTGACCTTGACATCTCGAGCGTTTCATAACGACAAATTAGGACCTTACGAAGCCTATGTTACCAATTATTTTGGATTTGACAAAGTGCTTCCAATGAATACGGGAGCTGAAGCGGTTGAAACCGCCCTTAAAATTTCTCGTAAGTGGGCATATGAAGTTAAAGGAATCCCTGAAGATCAAGCTCAAATTGTTGTATGTGAAAATAATTTTCATGGAAGAACAACGACGATTATTTCATTTTCTAATGATCCAGTAGCACGTGAAAATTTTGGACCTTTTACGGATGGATTTATTAAAATTCCATACGATGACACAGAAGCTTTAGAACATACGCTCAAAAATAATTCCAACATCGCTGGTTTTTTGGTCGAACCGATACAAGGTGAAGCAGGGGTTTTTGTGCCCACAGAAGGCTATTTAGCAAAAGCAAAAGCTTTGTGTGAAGCTTATAATGTATTGTTTATTGCAGACGAAGTTCAAACAGGCATTGCTCGAACAGGACGACTTTTAGCAACTTGTGGTAATTGTGACTGTGCTCAAAAAAATTGTTCTGGAACTCCAGAAGTAAAACCAGATATTTTAATTCTTGGAAAAGCATTGAGTGGTGGTGTATATCCAGTGTCTGCCGTTTTGGCAAATGATGCCATTATGAAAGTCATTACTCCGGGGTCTCACGGAAGTACGTTTGGAGGAAACCCTATTGCTGCAGCTGTTGCAATGGCAGCTTTAGAAGTAGTTAAAGACGAACAATTAACCGATAATGCAGATCGACTAGGAACCTTATTCAGATCGCTTTTGAATGACTATATTGCTACGAGTACGATTGTTAAACTTGTGCGTGGAAAAGGCTTGCTAAATGCGATTGTGATTAATGATTACGAAGACAGTGATACCGCTTGGAACATCTGTCTAAAACTTAGAGATA
>Ga0209603_1000942_pt1 | contig 32273 bp, 57 predicted proteins | sample COGITO_mtgs_1206_FD_184812 | JGI IMG/M metagenome (GOLD analysis project Ga0209603, IMG submission 184812) | Pelagic marine microbial communities from North Sea - COGITO_mtgs_120607 (SPAdes) (version 2) | ecosystem: Environmental > Aquatic > Marine > Epipelagic ... | reverse complement strand
ATTATTATCAAACACTTGCAAATAAGAACCTTGAGATGTAGAATTAAATTTAACCCACATACTAAAAGATGTAATTGGGGTAGCACCAACAGTATTTGAAATTAAACTACTACTCCCATTAAAACTCGCTGCATTACCAAACTTACCTGCTACGTTGAAATTAACGTTTGTAGGTGTACCGTCATAAGAACCTGTTTGGTCAGTAGCATCTGACATTTTATAATATGCTACACAAGAAGTATCTCCTAATATTTGAACTGTATCTGTTGTACAAGCTGCTGCTGCTCCTGTCGCAGTATTAATAATTCTTTTGCCTAACATATCTTAAATTAAATTATACTAAATCTTCACTTGGGTAATACGCAAACGTATATCTTAAAACGCTCTCTACAGTTTCTAGTGCATCAATAGCATCTACAAATCCGTTAGCCTTTGTAATAATATCCGCTCTTTCGGTAGCAATATCAGTAGGGATATCAATATCTCTTTCAGACTTTCTAATTACATACCAGTCAGTTGGCTTTAGTAACCTTCCTGCTTCTTCGTTTACCCCTTTCTTCTTATCTGACTTTAATTCGTCAATCTTGTAAGTGCTTTCAGTAGTTACGTCATAAGTTGGTTCTCCATCTTCATCTAATACTGCTTCTCCATCTTCGTCTACAATAGGTGTGTGTACGTCATAAGTAGAAGCAAAGTCAATATCAATTACAGGATAAGTAAATACGTCATTATCTGAATCAAACTCAATTGCCCCTAACCTTTGGCTTATGCTATCGTAAGAAGGTTTAACTACATCATAAAACCCAAAAGAAGCGTGGTTAGCTTTTCTAAAGTTTAAGTGTACACCGTTGTCATCTTCCCAAACATTTGGCAATCTTCTATAAGTTCTAATTGTTCCGTTGAAATCTTTTGCTTTCATTTTATTGTGCTTTTGAAATTGACATCCAGTAATCTCCACTTGCTACTGCGACTATTTGAATTAAGTTAGATACAGAACCGTCATAAGTCCCTGCTACTGTTTTAGTACCACTTGGAAAGGTAGGTACAAATGCACCTGTTAAAATAAAGTCCTTAACCATTCCAATACCTACATTTGAGTAAGTGAAAGTAGTGTCCGCTGTCATAGTCTTAGTAAATATTTGTGCAGCACTAAAATCTAATGCTGTTGTTACTGCTGCAGTTGTTGTGAACTCCGCTCCTAGCTTGTCGTAGTCTATTACATCATTTGCTATTGTAAGTGCAGTAGAACCAGTTACATCTCCTGTGTGAGTTGCATTTGTTACTTTTGCGGTATTTGCTGTTACGCTTGTATTTGCTGATACCTTTGCTTCTGTATAATACTCATTAGTAGTACCTTCTGCAATATCATCTGAATCTAATACTACTGTTCCTGTTGCACCATTTACCGAATTAACATCACCTGCATCATCACTATACAATTCCGTAAAATTGTCGTTGATCTTATCAAATGCTGTTCTTAACGGATCACCTGTTCCATCGTTTGCTGCACTCCCAATTCCTATTACTTGTTTAGCCATCTCTTATTGTTATTGATTATAGACAGGGAGGTTTAGAATTTATGTTTATAGTAGACTGATTAGAGTTATTACCCCACCAACTACTACAATACGAAACCGCCCAACTTATTGTATTTGCCATTATTCACTGTAAAAATTACTCGCTAGATAGTTGATAGTATCGGCAAATATATTTGTCGTACTAGCTAAAGACCTAGCAGAGGTAGTTACGATATTTTGATAAATATCTCCCCAACCTATACTGTTATTTATTTCTCCGAAATGTGTTGTTTCGTATATCTTTCCCCAACTCATCGTCGTTCTTTATTAAATAACTATTTAATTTAATTTCGTTCTCTTTCTTAGGCTTATAACCTATTCTTTTCTTTTTCGCCATTACAAAACCCAACCTGTGAAATTAACATCCTTCTCAGGGTACATACCATCATTTTGATTTGATATGTATTCAGGGTATAAATTACTGTTATAATTCATATGGTCCATAAATCTTTGAGTATAAAACTCAGCAGTTTCTGTAGCGTGACTAGCCAAAGAATTTATCTCAGATTGATCTACAGAGGTAGCGTTCTCTGAATTATGCTTATATATACCACCATTAGATATCTGATAAGCTGCGTAAGGAATAAATGCAGCCTGAGTATACCAAACAAGCATTGGCTTTATATAATCGTCTACTAACGTTTTATAGTCACCCGTTAAAGTGTCTCCTATAATATCAGCCTGTAGTTTTTTATATAGTTTTGTACCTAGATATGTCTGTATCTCTGTATCTTGAGCCACTTCAATAAACTGAATTATCTTGTCAGAATCAAGGTTTCCATCAAATATAGATTTCCTTTTTAATTCCTTTATTGTTATAAATAATGCCTTCATAGTAACTATTCTTCTTTATTTTCAGTTGGTTGAATTACCTCAACATCTACCTCTATATCTTCTATTTCTAAATCTTCTACCTTATCTGAAGATAGTTTTTCACCAGTCTCTTCCTCTCTCTTAACCTTAGTAGATATGTTTTCTAGTTCTGTAAACTCTATCGGTTGTAAAGTGGTAAAGTATAGATCAAGAAATATTCCATTAAATGACAAAAGCTCCTTAAATGCATCAATAAGTAATGTCTGGAACGGTCTGATAACAATATTATCCATAAGAATAGATGCTGTTCTAAGTTCTTCAGCATTATTACCAAAGCCTGTGTTATCCTTTATACCTAACAATATAGGTGATACAACACCGTGACCAATCATAATTTTTTCTCTACTCTCTTTAGCTAGGAAGTCGTACTGAGCGTGAGCATCAGGAAGATGTATAGGCTCTATATTGGCCTGTGTCTCTGTGCTTTCGTTGAAAGCTAATATAAACCTACCAGCATTAGAAGACCCACTGAATTTATCATATATCTTTCTTTCAATAAGTTCTTGTATCTCATCTGTAGGTATACCATTATTGAAGTTTAATAATAAAGAAGGTTGCAGTCCATTCTTTATATTATTGATATGATAGTTAGATACCTCTTCTTCTAGAGAACAATATTGTAAACACCCTTGATAGTCTACAGGGCTATAGTAATAAAACCCTGCTCTATATGGTTTAATACAATAAATTTCTATTTTTTCATTTTTACCACCATTTCTAAACGAAGGTATTCTTTTTGGTTTATCACTTGGCTTTATATTTACCCAATCAGGATGATAATAGTAAGCCTGCACTTTTCCATCTTTTGCCTTTTCCGCTCTTAATGTTTCTGTTGGGAAGTGATGCAGTCCTGTTATTTCTTTTTTACCTGCTTTGTAAACAACTTGAATCGTAGCTTGACCAAGCATCTTAATGTCATTAACTATCCTTTTTATATCTGTAGGCTTTAACAAAGCCTGCATCTTACCAAACATCTCAGGTTTATCTGTAGAATCTGTTGCATTTAAGCCTCTACCATAAATCATATCAACAATACCATTGATACACCTAGAGTTTGTTGGACTTCCTAGATATCTTTCAATAAGCTCATAAAAGTAGTTATTGTCATCTCCATATTCAACCCATTCTTTTCTAGTATTCTCTTTTACCTTGGGTATTTCATAACCAGATAGGTTAATAACCCTCATATTAGGGTCTATATTTCTAGGCCTTTGGATATTTCTATTCGCTTTTATACTTTTTCGACTCATATTATCATATATTGTTGCTCATCAGTTTCAGCATCATAATTATTATACTGACTGGTATTTAATGTGTGAGATACTGTAGTATCTGTTTTAGACGTAACGTAAACCTTATCTCTGTAAAGTAATGTTGAACCCTGCTTCACTTCTATAGAATAAACCGAATCATCAGATAGTATACTAAAAGTACAAGGTATATCTAAGAAATTACCATTAACTGTTGAGGTTAAGTCAGTTAGTGTCTCATTCTTTTTTGTGCCATCTTCAACAATTTTTAATGTTAAATCACTAGCAGCAGTATATGACCTAGGTATTATACTTAGTGTTTGTGAATTTGTATTTGGCAAAAGTCTTATCATATAAGTATAACTAAATACCTTTGATTTTGTTCAAAAAAAAAGGGTGACCATAAAGCCACCCCATCTTCTCATCAAAATGAACTCTTATTAGTTTGTACCTTCTGTAATTGTAGCAGAAGCTGAAGCCATTCCTGCGAAAGGACTACCATCAGTTGGTGAGTCTACAAAGTTTGCAGGTCTTCTCTCCATACCTGTGAAGGTAAGGCTGTATCCACTTAAATCACCCATTGATGCTCCTGTAGCAATTGTACCTCCGGATAATTCAGCACCGTGCTCTGTACCCATTAAAAATACATTTCCATTATAGTCTTCCACAGCAATATGTGGTCTACCATAAGATAGTAACTTCAATTCTTTGTGGTCCTCTTTACTTAGTTGCTTTAACGTAACATTTAAAGATTGTTCAAAGAACGTAGTTCCATTCTCTAGGTTCGCAGTAATCGTTTGTTCGAAATTACTATTCCCTTTTAGTTCATATTTGTAGGCAGTAAAAGTGCCTGAAAGGTCAGTTATTTGGTAATCCTCATTTGCTGCATCAGCATATGTAATAGTACCTAAATCACCAAAATCGGTGAAGTAGATAGCTTTTAGACCACCAACCTGATCTTTGCAGCCTTCTTTACGCCCTCTAGTTAAATCACAAGCCATATCTTTTTAGTATTAAAAAAGGGTGAGTAGGCATCTTGGCTTACCCACCCTTTATAGTTATTTAATTATTTATTAGTTCGCAGCGTTTGTAATACCGTATGTTACAATATCTTCAACGACACCATACTGTACACCTGCTGTAAATCTCATTACAACTCTCACATTTTGAGAACCGTCTAAGTCAGCCATATCAATAACTTTTACTTCGTTATGATCAGAAATCAATCCTGTACCGAAGAATAAGTTAGATTTTTCTGCTGCCATAGCTGTGTTATCAGCTAGTCCGTTTGCAACAAATAGTTTAACTCCGTCAAAAGATAAACTTCCGTTGTTCCACCACTGAGTTCCCATAGCGTTTGTACCTGCTGCACCTAATCCTGCTGCACCAAATCCACCTAAAGCTCTTACGTAAGCTCTTGCGATATTCTGAGATACATATACATTAAGGTCTTCGCTTCCATAAAGAGAAGAAGGAATAGCGTCTACAATTTTACCAAGCTCTGTGATTACGTTTGAAGACGTTACAGTTGCTCCTGCAACTTCTTGCGCTGTTGGCAATCCTGCATCTGCTGCTACGATAGTAGAAAGACCATCAAATTGTCCGTTTGTTGATGTATCACCTGCCCAGATAGACTGCTCAGTTCTTTGTGCTACTTTAGCAGCAACGTGTCCGATTAAGAAATCAGCAAAACTAGGAGGTAAGCTATCGAATGCAGAGTATCCCATTTGAATAGCTTCCCAGTCTGAATGGAAATCTTTCTTACACAATTGTAAGTTTACTTGTTGCTCTTCTGGAGTTAAAATTCTCTCAGTAAGAGTGATTGTAGAAGTTGCGTCAAAGTCACAAGTTGCATCTTTAACTAAATCGTTAGTAGATACTTTCTTGATTACTTCTTTTAACTTTACGTTAGGTTTAACAGTAATACCACCGCTAGAGATAGTAGAACCTTCTAACAATGCAGCCGAAATGTACTTTCCAGCAAATTCACCTGCATAAGTAGTAGTGATTGAAGTTGTAGTTGCCATAATTTAAATTTGATTTTTGTGTTTTATTTACTAATTCTTTGAAGAACACGATCTAAAGTAGTCGTAGCTCTATTTTGTGCGTAAAGGTTTAATGGAGCATTCTCTGATACATTCTCAGGAGAGTGCATTAAAGGTTGTTCAGGAGCTTCGTCAGCAGAAAGTTCTTGAGGAACATCTACTTTCGATTCTTCTTTAGCCTCTAATTGACCCATCATCTTTTCAACTAAAGCTCTAACTTCCGCTAGTTCTTCTTTTGTTGCGTAAGACATTTCAGCAGGTTCTTCTGCTAAATCATCTTCAGAAACCTCACCTTCGGGAGTTTCCTCTAATTGTACTTCCTCTTTAACTTCTGGAGTAGATTCTTCAAGTTGTACTTCTTCTTGTATTGTATCTTGAGTTTCCACATCTTCTGTTGAAGATAAAAGCACTTCTTTCAGTTTTGAAACGATTTCACTTGCTTTCATAAAATTTAATATTTATAAATATTACTGACTAACCCTCAAAGTGTTGTATTTTTAGGCTTTTTTCTGAACAATAAACCATTCTACACCATCACTCCAGACGGCTATACCTTCATATGCTTTATTTATTTCATATGAGGATGTAGCACCATCCAGATTCTGACCACTAGCAGGAGTTATATCAACCCTTGTACTAGCAGAAAATGTACTATCTGTTATAAATCTTAAGACCCTATTTGTTGAGTTAGATGAGGTTGCATCTGGTAATGTGTATGTTGCAGTTCCTGAAGCGCCATCCCAAGTCAATTTTATCATCATAGCGTTTTCGTATGTAGAAGAATCTAAATCAACAACCTCATCCGCTGAAGTTGTTTTAGCTACAGTTATAATATGATTTGTTATGTCGTTTATAGTAGCTTTCTTTGTTGTACTACTTTGTACTAAAGGGATTTGCTCTGTACCTGTAAGTGTAGTAGCATCTGTTAGTTCTGATATTTTTTGATCTGCCATTATTGATATAATTTATGTGTGTTTTCTTGCATTAACTTTTTCCCGTCTTCAGTGTATAGGTGAAACAAATATCTAGTAACACTACCCACGCCTTGAGCTATTAATGTGCCGTTGCAACATTTTCTTGAGTATGTTCTTCCATCCTTACAAAGACATCCTCTCTTACTGCTTTTAGGAGAAGAATAGCTTGGAGTTTCTTTCATCTTATTTATCATTTTTTAGGTACGCAATTAGGCACTTTTCTACCGTTCTTATTCTTAAACCCAACCATCTCATAACCTTCTTGGCAAGGGTTCACATCCTCTAGTTTCTCTAATCCTTTTAATTTAGATTCAGTCCAGTTTAACATACTTTTGCCTCCCCAAAGAAGATAACTTATAGTCCCACAAGCCTCAGGCTTACTAGGGTTATAATATTCAGCAGCTCTACTTAAATAAGAGTATATTCTCTTTAAGGTAGATACTGTAAACTTCTCTTTTCTCTCTAGCTGTCTAGCTCTAACCTTGCCAACCTGAGTAGCACACTTATTTCCTAATTCTTTATTTCTTTTTATCCCCAGTTTAGCATTATTAGATGCAGATTCAGGATAACCTCCATAAGATTCTAATTCAACCTCTTCAGATAGGCTTTCTAAGGCCTCTAGGAGCTCATATTCAGCGTTTAATTCTTCTAGACACTCAGAACACATCTGTTCAGGCAAAGACTCCTTAGGTCCATCCATTTTATCCGCAAAGTAACCCTCTATAGAGAAACCTTTTACTTCACCTGCTTTTACCTGATCCCAAATATCATCATTATTGACCTTTACAGATACCATCCAAGTACCAATAGGTAGATTAAAGTCATACTTTCTTGATTTGTCCTTGTCTTCATCTTCTATAATCCAAGATTCGACTACAGACATACCTTCTAGCTCTACCTGATGCTCTAAAGTACTGTTGTTTTGATTGCCCTTCATTAAAAACAATTCAGAAGCCTTTCTGACGGTATCTTCAGAGAAAAAGATATAATACTCATCTTCTCCACTGTTTCTATATATCTTCTTGTTAGGTATAAGAGCTGCACCCATCAAAATCCTTTTTTCTTTGTCTACCTCAGCCAATTTTACTTCTTTATGCTCTTTTAAGGCTATAAAGTCTTCTTCAATAGCAGGATTTTCAACAACAGAGATAGCTTCTATTCCACTAAACTCGTTTTCTTCGTCTATAATAAGTTCTATAATGCGTTCCATATATAAATAACTATTTGATTTCTATTCGTTATAAATTTATCCTAAACTAGAGTTGGATACAACGTTTCTATCAAGCTCTTGTTGGTTAGTGATATCTTTACCTACTACAAATGCTCTTAAAGGTTTTGATTGTTGATTCGCAACTGTCTGTGCTAACTGCGATTCAGGAGATGCGCCTACTATATTGAAGTCTGGAGCTTCTACACCGCCACCTGCTCCTCCACCAATAGCTCCAACACCAGGACCACCTAATGATGCTATTTGTGATTGAGCCTTTTTCCTTGCAGCAAAGATAGACGCTAGTAATCCACCAATTGTTATAGCGTATGTAGCTAAACCTGCTGCCCCACCTTTAGCAACAAAAGTACCTATAGACATCTGAGCTTTCCCTGCTTGAACGGCAGCCTCAGTACCTACATCAGCTAAAGCAACGTTTAATTTTAGTGCATTTTCTGCTAAAACAGCCTTGGCCTTCATTACTTGTTCAGCTATAAGCATTGATTGTTTTATTGTAAACAATTCTCTCTCTAGTCTTATCTTATTTTTCTGCGCTCGTAATTCTCTTCTTTGTATGTCTTCAATTCTTTTCTTTTGAGCCTCTCCTGTTAATGTCTCTGAATTTAACACATAGTCCCTTTCTCTGGCTAGAGCTTCTATTCTAGCATCAGTATAAGAAGTGAAAACATTACTCAATTGAGAAAAAGCTCCTTGAGTTGCTTTTATTATTCCGTTTATCCTTTTAGCTTCTTCGTCTATAAGTTTAACACCTCTTTCTACCTGCTTTTGAGACAACTCCTCTCTTACTCTGTCTAGTTTTTCCTCGAGACCTATAGTAGATTCACCTGCTATTCTTTTAACTTCAATTTGTTGTTCTAACTCTTGTATTATTATTTCAGTCTTTAACTTTTCTAATTCTATATCCGCATCAAACCTCTGCTTGTTAGTTAGTGCTAGAAAAGAATTAAATTCTAAGGCTGATTGCTTTCTTATCCCTTGCTCTTCCTCCATTAAGGATGATGCATTAGACAAATCATCAATCCTCATTTGATTTATAGTTCTATCCCTTTCTGCTCTTAACTGAATTATATATTTAACAAGTGATTCTTCGGAATCAGCAATCTCTTTGTTGACTTTCTTTTGAGCTTTTGCCTTTAATTTTTCGTCTGTTATAGCGTCAACTCTTCTCTGTTGTGCTTCGACAAAATCTTTTTGCTTTAGAACAGCCAACTCTCTTATAGTGTCAAACTCTTCTTTAACTCTCAATTCATTATTTGTTATTAAAGACGCACTTATTCTCCCTTGTGATTTTATTATCTCTTTCTCAAAATCAAGTTGACTAGCTTTAAACTTTTTATCTTTAGATAATCCTTTTTTTAAGTTATCCTCTTCTAGTATTACCCTATTAACAAGTAGATTTATTTGTTCCTGTATGCTTATATTTTCAGCATTTAATGAATCAATTATGTCGGCAGATCTGTCTAGATTAAATTTAGAAAATTCTTCAGAACCCTCAACTATTTCTTTTCTAAACATCTTGTTTATAGCCATTACTTTCTCAGAATCAGATAGTTGATCGTTTTGTCTTATCTCCTCTCTTTTGGCCCAAAGCGTTCTAGCCCTATCTAAAGACATACCGCCCTCTTTAAGCTCATCGATAGCAGTCTTTTCCGCATCTATTTCTTTTGCAGCTAAATCTTTTATTTTTTTACGAGCAGCTTCTGAATAAGCTAGAGCAACAATAGATCTTCTGTATTCGTTGATAACTTGTATAGCATCAAAGGTCTTGTTTTTTATATCATCCATACTAGAACCAGACTCCTTGAGTGATTTTACAAAATCAGGGAATTCTTTATTTAACTTCTGTATAGCTATAGCTTGTTGTTCTTGAGATTCATTTGAGTCTTGTAGTTTTCTTATGTATATTTCAAAATTACCTGCCGTATCAGCAACTCCCGAACCGAGAACACCCATTGTGCGCTTTAGTTTTTGAGCCTCCATATCCTGCCTTTCTATTAAAGCAATAACTGCCTGAAACGCAATAATAAAACCTAATGGACCCATAAAAGCAGACACTAATGCTTTAACACCATTTACAACACCACCCGTGGTGCTTATTAAAGTAATCATTAATGTAGACAACTGAGACAAGTTGTTCGCCATACCCCTAATACCGTAGTTAGAGTCTGATATAGTACGACCTAATTCGACAAGAGTTGCTCCTGCAAGACCTGTTTTATCAATCATATTTTGATTGACTCTATTGTTGTCCTTCATTATTTGGCCTTGCTGTATCAAATCCTTATTAAGATTTTTAACTGCTGTACTAGCGTTAATAAAGCCTTTAGTTAACCCTTCTACTTTGACCTTGCCCTTGTCATTTACCTCTACGGTATATATTATCTTTTTATTATTATCAGCCATTACTTCTTCTCTTTACGGATTCTTTTAATTCTTTTACAGTTACAGGAGCTTTATATTTACCCTTAGCAATATCAATAATAGGATCAACACCGTAAAAATCTCTCTGCTTTAATAAGTCCACTATCTCTCTAATCATAATGTCTCATTTGAAAATATATTCAACAATTCTAATTCTGATTTACCAGTATTTAGGTTTGTTGTTATTGAATTAATCCTAAACATCTTGTCGTGTATTTTTATTTGGTCATTTAATCTATAGTTGATTATTATTCTTGTTGGCAAGTATGCTGTCAATTTAAACATTCTCTTTGCAGGGTTAAATACACTTCTCACATAACTTCTGTAAAAAACATAATACAAGGAATTTGTTTCAGCTCCAGCTACATCAGTTGAATAATTTATCTTCTGCCATTCATCAACTTCTTGATCAAAATTTAAAGTGTATGCAGGTGGAGTTGTTGAATTTCCAGACTCATTACTATTTGAAGGTCTCCAATAGTTTGAAATAGCATTAGAGTTCCCTCCAAAAATCCAATTAATTCTTCCATCTACGTAGTCATTAGCAGCACTAGCTACTGGTAAGTCTGTCTCTCTAATTGCGTAAAACAATAATGGCTTCACGTCTAAAGAGTCATAATCACCTGTAGGAGGGCTTACGTCAGTATCTGCGTTAAATTCTCCCCCAGCAGAATAACCCCACTGAATTGATGTATTGTCAGTTTGTTCGTAGGCATCATCTAGTCTAGCTAAATTAATTAGCCTTTCAAATTTCATATGAGTAAAAGGAACATCTATTGGATATTTAGTGCCTCTGTCAATAAGGTATTCGCCTGTTACTGGATCTGTAAAGTCATTTCTAACGTCAAATTCAGCATCTCCAAATATTTCATTAAATTGTTCTTCGTGATTCCTCATTAGTAAAGAATCATTACTATTATATTTAAATTCTATATCAGAAAAAGGCATAACAGAACTTACCATATGCTCAGTTGAATCAACATATTTAGTTATATCTATAGTTGCCCCTAGTTTGTTATTCACAGCATCCGCATAATAATTATCCAACGTATCTACATATATTGTAGGTTTATTGTTTAAATTATAATCACTGTCATCTAAATCGTCAATATAATATGCGGTTAAATTAAACATCTTAAACAGCCCTATTAAAAAATCTATAACCTTCATTTTAGGGATAACATAATCATCTGTTATAGATATGTCAATTTCTAACCTAACGTCACTAGATATGCTGGACCACGCCTGAAGAACAGGAGTTCCTCCTGAGTCCTTTATAACGTGTAATATTGGACTTATAGAGGACCAATTATCAGACCTAACCTTTGTCTTAAATCTTCTAGTTCCAGCACTGGAAGAAGAAGGAAAGGCAGTGTAATATCCAACAAAAGTTCCGTAGTCTGGAGCTGAAAGCACCTCTCCTATCTTAGTGACGTATTCTCCTATTTCATTACCAAGTTCATCAATTTCAGTGAAAACAATATCGAAAGCTGTTTTAGGAGAATATAGTGATCTAAGTGCTATCTTATATTCATCTACTCCTGTTGATTTGGTTATTGTTACGATATCGTTCTCAAAAGTAACTTCAGGAATGTCTTGATTTGTCCAAGAACTTCCCGGACCTCTGTATGTAGTGTTGTCTTGATATTCAGCAGTTTTTACATAATACTCAAATAGTTTAAAATCTTCCTGCTCATTAAATTCGCCTTTTACATTACTTAACCACAAGTATAGATTGTCAAAAGCTGGAGAGTTAAAGAAATCTTTAGTGAATGATAAATTGTACTTATCCTCTATTGCTTCTATTATGTTATATGCCCTTATTGCCGGTTTTAAGTCAGTAAATTCAAGACCTCTAGTAGTGTCTTGTGGGTTATCATTATAATATATGTTTCCAGTTGAATTAAATTCTATATCATTTTGATCATCAGAATTAAAGAATAATCTCTTTTTTGAGGTTATTAAGGGATATATAATTGCATCCGATTTTGTTTCAGTGTTAACCACAAAGTCTAATCCATCTTCAAATCCTTCTTTTACTACTGCATCTGTATATTTATGATTAAAATTATTCAAATAAGGCAAATCAGTAAGTTCATCATCTCCCAATAAATCCTTTAGCGATACAGTATTACCGTAGAATATGAGTTCATAAGCGTATGCCTTATTGTCTTTCATCTTAACGCTGTTAAGGTATATTTTACCTCTCCTGAATGGAGCGTAGTTTATATGAAGTAACGCCTCTTTCTTCCTTCTTGAATCAAAAGCATTCCCAGTAATGTTATAATTATAATAGTGACGAAATATCTTGTTATTCGTATCTGATGCTGGAACTGTAAAGGTCTGAGAGTAGTCTGTAAACACTTTCCCTATATCCTTAACATCTTGTATAGTTGAGGTTAATTCAATTATTTCATCATCAAACAAATCAACTAAAGGGTAGTTCCCTTCATTATCCTCAATATATAATTGTAGTCTCTGCATTACCTAACATTTTGTATGTAACTGTTAGCATATTCAAATTCCACTTCAAAGTTTATTAGTTTGTCATTTAAAGCTGTTTTGCTAGTAAAGGATGAGGTTTTTGGAACAATAGGTACAGGCTCAAAGTTAAAGTTTGTTTGCTCGTGAACCCAAGCATATTCAGTTACCATAAGTTGTTTGATTACTTCATTATGATCCTCACTAATAAATCCTGTGTTCATTACAAAACTTTCTTCACTAGAAACATCTAATAAAGAGCTAGTGTGAGAGAATCTACTATAATCTACTCCTGTTGTGGTATTGATTAATATATTTCTATTATAACTCTCTCTATTGGTAGAGAACGAATCAACTCTCTTCTTAAAGAACCATAAGTCCTGTAATGCTCCAAATTTATTTAAAAATGTTACCTTATAAGAAGTGTACTTACATTCTTCTATCTCCTCTACAGGTATAGTAACATCTACTCCTGTAGGAGTTGTATAAACCACCCTTGTTGTAGTTCCGCCCCCAACTGCCGTCTTAGTTGTATCATCGGCATTCTCGTTTCTTCTAAAGGTCATATCAGCACTATAGTAATCTAGCGCACCTGTGAAGTTGTCAGCATAAACATCTGTTTTGTCTGCTCTTATGTTAGATACAGAACCACCATATATTTGACTAGTTAATTCCGTTGTTCCGTCAAAAAACTTAACTTGATTTACACCATCTGTTGTCGTATAGAAAGGAACATATAAGGGTTCTCCTTTTTTATGATATATTTTTCTGTTACTAATTAAAACATCTTTTGATAGAGTAGGGTTTATGTTTTTACCATAATAAGGAGCTGTTAAATATAAATTCTCATCTTCTAATTCTCCATAACCTCTAAACGCTAAGAATTTTCTAGTTAAAGGTGTTGCATCTGTTTTTGTTACTTCAGTACCACTTACTGTAGCTTTAAATGTTCTAGTAAGTTCTGTATCAACAAAAGCCGTAAAAGAAGCAAGACCATAACTTCCATCAAAAGAAACATCAATATAATCTTTTATTAATTCTGATATTTCAAAACTTATAACACTGTCATTCGATATTTTTGATTTAGACAACGTGTATTGAGGTGAAGAAGGTTTTCCTCCACTTTTATATATATATATTTTTAATTCTGCACTGTCTAAATTCATTACTATTTTTTTTAATTATGAAGCCTTAATCCAAACAAACTACCAACACTTTCAACGCCTGAGTTAATCTCGCTAACATAAGTTCCTTTAGTATAGTCATCTGCGTAGGTTGGCTTTCTAGGGTGGTCTAAACCTGCTGAAGAAGAAGGGTCATTTCTATAGTAAAATATCATCTTTCTTGAACCACTAGGAGGTGTGCCATAAAGCTGACGAGTTGATATTATCGAGTCATCCCCTATAAAACCACCTTTTGAACCACCTCCATACTTTATACCAAACTTATTTAAATCTGTAGAATTGTCGGTTATATACCTGTAAATATTACTAGGGCCGTCAAAAACAATACCTCCTTTTTGATAATGCATTGTAGCAACCGTTGGTTGACCTGAGGCTATTTGTTCAAAGGTAAACTCTATTTTATTTATGTTTTGATTAAAGTATGTAGATTTGGCTAAATGCGTTGTAGGTGTGTTTTCGGTTCTTACACCATTATTTTCTGTATATGTCTCGTAACCTATCCCTATTCCAAAAGGCCCAACACTAGAATGATCTGTGAAAGCATAGTATCTATTTGATTCTAAGTTTGAATTTACTAGTACATCATTAACCCTTAAACTAGCTTTTACATTACCTAAAACATTTATGTAAAATGCAGGTACTACATCAAATAAAGTACCGCTAGACTGAACCCCAGGAGTAGGTAATGTAGAGGTGGGTACAGCAGGTGCTGTTGGGCATCCAAAAGTTAATTGATAATCATCTGTTTTTAATGGAGCGGAAACTAAAATAGCTACAGTCTCTGGTGTAGCCGCAGTTTTGTTTATAGTTACAGTTCCGCTTTGTGTTCCAGAACCTAAGTTCATATTACCTGCTGATATCCCTGCATCTAACAAATCTTGTTCATAAAGATTATTACCAACATAACCTGTATTTTGAAAGTCTGGCACTGTTTGATTCCAATATGCTATTATGCTTATAGGTATATTTACAGTGTAACTTATATTAATATTCCCTGTAGCAGTGCCTACATTTAATAAATATCGTTTTCCTCCGACATCTTCCCCTACTTTTATAGTTTCTCCACAAATTATATTTTGAGTTAATGTTTCGGGTTGAACATATTCTGTGGGTGTTGTTGGATCAGTTATAGGGTCAGAAGGTGTTGCTGGGTCTTCTGGAGCTCCTTCGCCTGTAGCAGTAATGAAAAAAGGACTCCTAACATTTACTTTTTGGATATCTTCTGGCATTATTTATCTTTTATTATATAACCTTTTTTTATTAAAGTGTGCTATCAACCCTTCTTAGCTGAAGGAGTGGCTTTATCTAGCTCTTCTTGTATCTCTCTTCTGTAAGCATCCGCTAAATCTAGTGTTAATCTAGGTTCAAACTTATCTCTTACTATATCTATAAATCTATGGGGCTTAATACCTTTGTTTTTGATGGACCTGTTGATTAAATAACCAACTTGCTTAATAGTTGATGGTTTAGTATCTTTTAATTTTAGTATTGTACTATTCCTTCTAACCCATTCATCTATTTTTTGAGGTGGGACTCCTTTACCCGCACTACGACCTTGATTTACATTAAGGCCATATTCATTCATAGATATAGTAAACCCACTTCTATTCTTAATCTCTTCACCGACAATACTCTTTTCTAAGTAACTATTAGGCTTATTTAATTCTTTCTTGAATTCATTAACCAATATCTTCTTGTAGTTATCAAGAACCTTCTCTGTATACTTTTTCTTCTTTGCCATTAACAGATAGTGTGTTCTGTATTAGGCATCTCTATACTTATAGTAGCAGCCCACCCAGCTAATTGATTCTCAAAGTTGTCTAGAAATGGTGATGCAGTTATATCTGTAGTAAGTTGTAGTCTATCGCTAAACAACTCACCCCTCCTCAACTCTTGCTGCACATCATTAACCACTTGAAGCTGAGTGTTTAATACGTCTTGTAAGTTGTCATTTCCATAAATTGACTCCTCATCTGTTAATTCGTTGTTCTTATCAACTACATCTAAACAGAACAATTGTATTGTAGCCGTTATTATTCTATCCGAGAAGACAACATCCCCCATTGATATATGGGATAATGGATAAATAGTTGTTTTGTCCAAATCAACCTCCAGTATATCCCCGAAGGTGACTGTATTAGTAATTCCATTCTCCTTTAGCTTTTCATTCAACTTGTCTATTACAGTATATACTTGTCTCATTTAGTTTTCTGTTTTAACATCTTTGTTTCTAATTCGTTCTTCTCCTTTTCAAACTCTAACCAAGTTAGACATTCGGAAGCTGATAGTTTTGTAATCTCTTTAAACTTTGTGATATCTCCTTTAGCGATTGCATATATTGATTGATACCATCCCCATTTGCTTCCAAATGATCCTTCAGCTCCTGATCCTCCATCAGCTCCTTGGTTAAAGAGTCCGCTAAATATCCCGACAAAACGTTCCCTAAACGATAAAAAAAAACAATCGCACCTAAAGCTACGTTTACAGGTGAATCCTTCATTGTCTCCGAATACTTGTCTGTACCTTCATAATCCTCTATCAAATACAAATCACCCTTACGGAAGGTTATAGGTCTATACAATACAGCCATAGCCTTATGCATATTATCCCAATCACCTATGTAATTATCTAAGTCAATAAACTCCCCTAGTGTTATATCATCTAACTTTGGTATAAAACCAAACGTTACACTGTCACCTTTAGGGTCTGTTAAAGTAAAGTCTCTTTGTAGAGGTGTACTCTCTTTAAATATATCTACAATATGGTTTATGATAAAACTAAATTTAGCTAAAGGTAAATTATAAGCCTCTTTCATAGTTACACCACAAAATATCTCTAGCACCTTAAGATTCATAAATTCCATATCTTCCGAATCTTCTTTACCCTCCATAACTTTAAGATACTTCTGGTACTGTTGTAGTGTGATAGCGGACAGGTCTTTTGGTATTTCTAATGTAAATTTCTGACTCATACCTATATAACCACTAAACATCTATTCTGTATTTAGCTAGAAAATAAAACACTTTGCATAAAAGTCAGTTATATCTACAGATAACCAATAGACCACAACAAGTGGGCTATTAAATCTATAGCAAACTATATCTTTAGAGAACTCTAGGTTATCATACACCCCAAGTCAGGAAAGCCCTAACTATATTCTTTTCTCAAATCTCCCTTATATTTAAATTATTATTACTATATTTGAAATGTACCCTCATATGTGGTGCATTTTTTTAGATTTTAGTTTTTATAGTTAATTGATTAGACCCTCCTTGGATATTAGGAGGGTTTTTTCGTTTATTCCAAAAGTGTCTGATTTTCCAAAACCTGATACCCCACACCTGCCAATACGCATTTTACGTCAATTTAAGCAACTTTACCCCTGAATGGGGCTTAGGTACTTAATTAGTATAAAAGTCTCTTAGGAGAGCTCTGAGGGGGCTTGAGAAGGGGGTGATAAAGAGAGAGGGCGGTATACTCAAGATAATCAACTATATTGTTAATCAACAAATTAACTTTAGAATATATCCAAAAAAATACCCCTAAAGAAATTAATCCTTAGAGGTATTCAAGCAAAACAAAAAAAGTACTTTAGTTCTGTTCAGTGAGTTTAAAATATTCCTCCTCACTTATTCGTTTGTTTAATCCGGTCATATTAGATATAAAATATTTATTATCCAATTCAATTGAATAAAATGTTTGGTTTAATTGTTTTATATATTTCATTTCTTATTTATTATTATTGGTAAGTTAAACGTATCATCTAAAGCAATTGACATATCCATATAAAACCCGCAATACTCACAAAGAAAGTTATCGGGATCATTATCTTTATTGCAACAACTACAAATATTATCTATTTTATTCCTCATAATATATCGACTCAATTTTATTAATAATCCTTTTTGCTTCTTTATTACTACTGAAAAAGTTTTCCCACTCCTCAATATGGTTATTAAGTAACCATAGTAAAAACTCCTGATCCTCAATCGTTAAGTGCATATTGTTTTTCATATTAATTTTAATTTAGTTTAATTAGTGAAAGATCAACCCTACTCTATTAGTAGAATTAAACCATTTTGTAGCCATTAAGTCTATTTTTGAGGCGTCAGTGTACCCAAGTTTATTAAGACTATCAATACTCTTGAAAATCTTTGTGTGTCTGTCTTTTGCCTTATCTATCAAATTACTTTGTTTACCGCTATCCGAAAAAATAAAATCAAAGTTCCCAGGGATCTCCTGGAGCTCCTTAATAAATTTTATACTATTAGTATAGGAATAGAATTTTACTTTTGGGTTTTGCTCCGCAATAGTTAGCCATTTATTTAAGTATGCTTTACTGTAATAGTCTCCGCTATCGTGAACCCTAATAAAGTCGGGTTTTTTCTTTATTATTTCCTTATTCATTAAGTCTACAAAATTACTTTGTTTGCTTAACAAATATTTTTTTTCCATACCTTTAGCAACTGACGGAAACCTTTTATAGTTTCCCTTTTGTGCATAACAGAATTTTATGCAACTATCTGCAAAGGGACAAGTTACTTTTCCGGTTGCACTTTTGTAGGCCGGTATACTAAAATTAAAAACTTTCTTTTTTAGATAGTTTCCCGTTTCTTTTATTTTTGTGTTTTGTGTCAATAGATTCATTTGTTTTCGTTTTTAGTTATTTCTATTACTTCTTTAATTATATGACTCCTATCGCTTTCTAAAATTGTACTGACTAAAAATGTAATTTCATCTATTGGACAACTACACTCACTTAATAGCCAATTTGCATAAAGTTCAGCATCTTTTAATTTTACTTTCATTTTAATATAGTTTTATTTAATTCCTTAATATTATCAATACTATCATTAATTATAATATCATTAATAAAGTATTTTTTACCTTTTATAGTTACACTAATTAGAGTAGACAAATTTATAAAACGATAATCTTTAACTTTTAGATCGTAAACTGGCAAGAGGTTTCTAGCTATTGGGTCAAAACTCAACCCTTTGCCGTTAGTAAACTTTTTAACATTAGTACGGCAATTCATTAAACGCCTTGATCCGTCTTTCTTGATAAATTGAGCGGTGAATATCTTACCGCTTGTAATTTCCTGGAATAATTGTTTTTGTGTCATTTCTTTAGTTTTTAGTTGGTTAAAAAATAGCTCTTATAACTTGCCCAATAATATAGGCTAAAAATAAAAGTGTAAATAATAAAGTAAATTGATTAAGTAATTTTAAAAGTTTCATTTTGTTTTGTGTTATTGGTTAAACTTATTCAAAGATAATATTATTTTTTAATTAACCAACAATTAACTAACAATTATTTTTCTATATAATTAAGGAACGCACGCGAATACATAAAACTTTTTTAATATACAAGTGAAAAGAGACTTTTTTTACCTATCAATTATATCTTTTTTTGTATTACTAATAAAATTAACGTGAAAGCTATTTGGAGACGATTTAAGAGACTCTATACCTTTTTAGGTATAACCCTACATAGAACAAATTTGAGGGGCTTATATCGCTTAATTGCAAAATGCAATCAAAGGGCAAAAAACCCTACTGCGTTTAAGAGCCTACTGCGTTTAACGATACCTACTGCGTTTAAGAAGACCCACTATGTTTAAGAACCTACTGCGTTCAAGAGGGTACTGCGTTTAAGAGTTATCGAATGACGTAACTTCCTTTGTTTATATTCTTTAAGTAATACTGAATACCATACCTCATACTATCAAGATGGTGATTCCATTTATCGATTGGTCTTTCGTTACGACTGTGCCAAACATAATTGTTAAGCTCCTTGATTAACTCTGTAGATTCAGGGTCAACAACTAAATCGTAATCTTGTATCAAGGCTATACCAGTTAGTATGCTACCTTGCTTCTTTATTGTAGGTTTAATATTACAATATATCTTCAGCTCCTGTATAAGTCTAGGCTCTGCACTATCACAAATAATAAGATCCTCACCAGCATATCTCCTATTTAGCTCACCTATCTCTTTTGTAGACAAGCCTACTTTACAGTACTGTGTCTTTAAATATATCTTCTTCCTATCCTTATCTATAGCCATCTTCAGAAGGACCGTAGGATCGACTGAAAACCCAAAATCTTGACCATATATATAAGGTAAATACTCATTAAAAGCACCAACATCCCATCTTGTAAATACTACACCTTCAGCTTTATCTAACCAACCTCCTAATATCTGGTGATTGTATTTGTCTGGCCTACGTCTACGAATCTCTTCTATTTGGAATAAGAAAGATTCTGATAAGTGATCTAAGTTATCTTTAAAGGTAGTGTGTATATAAGTAATATTATCTTTCCAACCATTCCATCCACTCTTAATTGCTTTAGCTGCAAAGAACCTCTGGTATATCCAGTGTTCTTTAGTGGTAGGGTTAAGTATTAATATAACCCTGTTCTGTTTAGATTTAGAACGTACAGACTGATCAATCTTATCGAAATCATCTTCATTAATAAGTTCCTCTGCTTCATCCAATACAAAGGTAGTAACACCTTGTAAGGACTTTAGAGAGGCCGTCTGGTTACCTGCTGAGGTTTTGATACCCCTAAACATTATAGAGCTTCCTGTAGAGATATTTATAATCTCATCTTTGGTTATTCTGAAATGCTGAGCAATACCATAAAGCTCAATCTTTTCTATAAACTCAGGGATAATAGAATTAGCTGTAGAGGTCATAGTATATCGAGTAAACAATATCTTATGACCCTTCTCCATAGTAAGCAGTGCAAGGAAAGAGGTAACTCCAAAAGACTTACCACTACCCCTCCCACCAGTAGTTACAAAATACCTACTGTCATTACCTAGTGCTTGATATTTATCGTTTAACTGAGGTGTTTTCAATACTTAACTTTCTAAATTTAACAGGTAACCCCTTACCGTCTGGATTGTATCTATAACCTAGTATAGGGTTTAGTCCATAATCCCACCAATTCTCTGGAAATTCCTTATTCATCTGTAATGTCTATTATATCGTTATTGTTATCTTCTTGGTTTCCTGCGAACAGGTTTTTTATATTTATATTTACTTTAGGCTTCTCACCACCTAACCTTGATTCATCAGGCTTACCATACTTATATTCAAACAACAACTTCATATGGGGAAAGGAATCCTTAGCTTGCTCTGCTAGTGATGCCCAAGCCTCTTCCTCGGACCCGAATACTTTCTGCATAGCGTTCAAAGCATATATCCCTACTCGATTCTTCTTAGCTTCATTAATAGCACTAGGAGTGGCCATAACAGGTTTGTTTACCTTGTCACCTTTCTTCCTACCGTTATTACGTCTACCATCTGTAGCTTTAACGAACTTCCTTTCTTTTGGTTTTCTACCCATATACTACATCTTTAATTCTTTCACCTACAGCTTTTACTACATCAACTGTTACAGCATTACCACACATCTTATATCTTTGTGTATCTGATATTAACCCTTCACTTCCGTACTTAGTCCAATTATCAGGAAACCCCTGTAGTCTTTCGCACTCTATTGGTGTAAGTCTCCTAATTTTATTTATAGTAGGTGTACTAGAAATATCAGTGGATGCTTTAGCTCTTAAAGTTGGAGAGATTCCATCCTCTCTTTTCCTATAACCCTTATCATATCTATAATCACCCACTTCTAAAACACCCATATTACAAGCAGTGTCTAATGTGTGAACATAACCTTTGCCAACCCTACCTCTTCTAGAAGTGCTACCGGGAAAAGCTAAATCAATACCATCTCCATATGTAGCAGTCTCATATCCTCTTTTAGTTCCTGATGTTATTTTTTTTTCTTGTGCATACTGTTTACGTTCAGTAATGTACGATCCATTTCCGTCTGCTCCATATCTTGTTGTGAGGGTACAGGTATTTGCTTGTTGTCCTTGTAGGACATTAACCTGTCTACAGCCTTCTGAGATAGGAAATATTTGTCCTCTACTTCCGTCTCCAAGATATCCAACAAGGTAGACTCTCTCTCTATTTTGGGGTAGAAACCACTTTGTATTAAGCAATTGCCATTCGAGTCTATAACCCCTAATGTTGGCAAACGCTTGCAAGATTGCTGCAAAGTCTTGGCGATTGTTTGAGCTGAATGTTCCTTTAACATTTTCCCAGATAAAAAAATCTGGTCGGCATTCTTTGATAAGCCTAATCGCTTCAAGGATGAGACTTGATCTTTCTCCAGACATACCTCTCCTTTTTCCTGCAAGGCTAAAATCCTGGCAAGGGCTTCCGAAGGTGATTCCATTGATTCTTGGTAATTCTTGTCCTCGAACATCTGTAATTGATCCGACATACTTGCTATTTTTAAAGTTATGTTTATATACTTGTGTTGCGTATTTATCTATCTCTGAATTGTAAGAGTTGATTTCAAACCCTGCTCTTTCTAGTCCAAGGTGAAATCCACCTATCCCACTAAACAAATCCAATAAGTTGATCTTTACTCCCATATTGCTATTGTCCATTCCTTCCGTGTTTGTTATATAGGTAACTATATATTGACCATATTGCATTAGACCATTCAACATCAGTATAAAGTTTAGTACCAACTTTCTTAGCACCACCAAACTCTACAACCAATTTAAACTTAATCCCCTTCTTAGTTCTTTCATTTAAATTCTTAAACTCAACTGGTGTAGGATATATCTTATAACCTCTATCCATACACCACTTAGCTGCCTCTTGATTTATAACGGAATAGTCTACTGCAACCTTCTTAGCCTTAACTACACTAAATCAAATTTACCAGACTTAGCTATCTTAGGGTGAGTTCTATAAAAACTTGCCTTTAAGAAGTTGTACTTAGTAAACAAGTTATCTAATGCTTCAAAGGCTTGTACTGAATTGATATCTTCAAACTCCTTACCTTCAACTTTAGCAAGAGCTTCTATCGTTTTTGCTTCTAGCTCCTTATATTTCTTTTCATAAAACCCTTCTATTGTTGAATAATCTTCTTCAGCACTTGTGTCAGATAATGATAAAGCGTGATCAACTCTGTTTGACAAAGCGTGTTCAAATTTGTTTCTAATAATCTCGTACTCTTTTTTAATCTTTGAATCATATTGAATCCAATCTTTTAACTTTCTGTTAGCATACAAGACAGTGGCGTGATCCCTATTAACAGTCTTACCTATAGCTTCAAGACTCATTTTAGTTTTATCTCTTAGCAGTCTAAAGTAGATAGCTCTAGCTTCAACGTGAGTTCTTCGTCTAGTGTTTAAAGTTAAATCTAATTCGTAGTATTCTTCTACTACATTTTTTAATAAATGTGTAATCATTCTAATCGTTTTTAATTGTTATTTAATCTATTTCAAATTGGTACTTCTCTTGCACTTCTAACGCTATCAATTTTATATCTTGATACGTTTTATATCTAGCTACTTCAACCGCTTCCTTAATACCTGCACAAGCCTCATAAGACTCTATCTGCTCGTAGATAGATATATCCTCTTCTAGTTGTTTTATACTCACTCCGTGAAGTAAGTCAATTAAGGATAGGTAGTAATATAGCATCTTCTCTTCCTCAAATAAACTAAAGGAATCCTCTGATTGTAAAGTCATTAACCTTGCTTCTTTTTTCTATAAAATATTCCTTGTAAGTGTTTACGGCTTGCTTAACCTTATCACCACCTATTTCTTTTGTGTTCTTAGTGAGTTCAAATATTCCTATATCACCAGAACCTTTCTCTATAACTACATAAGTAAACCTCTCAACTCCAAAGAGTTCACAATAAATCCAACCCTGCATATCATAATGCCAACTATATTTAGCAGCTCTCTCCCATCCATCTAGCTTAGCTGTAGTCTTTAAGTCTATTAAGTGTCCATCTTTCAAGTAGTCAGCCTTTCCCCTAAAAGGAATACCAAACAAATTACCAATAGCAGGGACCTCAGCAGAACCTCCTGTGAATAGTTCATTAGCATCACTGTTGAATCTAATAGAGTTACAAAGCTCGTTAGCCTTATTAAGTTCACTAACCAACATAATCTCTTTCCCTTTGTTAGTAGCTTCCACCTTAGCCTCCTTAAAGGTCTTAGTGTTTCTTCCACCTATATCAACAAAGTCATACTTATCATTAATCTTTTCCTCTTCAAGAACTACAGTGTGAATTAGTCTACCCTCTCTTAGAGCAGGTATATCACCATTAACTTGTTGAGTCTTATTAAAGTAACTCTTAGGGGACTTATAAAGGTCTTTAGAAGAAGAGGATGATAATGCATACTTTCCTAAGTATCCATAATAAAAGGAGTCATCCTCCATCTTATCTAAGATTTCAGATACATCCCAATCCTTATTGTCTAGTAATTTAATTGTTTTCATACTGCTAATATAAACAATTTTTTAACAACTACTCTTTTTCTTCTATATTTTTTTCCTCTAATTTCTTTATTCTTTCTAAAGCAACAACTAAGGCCTGTTGTGCTATTCTAAGATCATACTGCATCTTAACCAGTGTAGACTCTTTCATATTTAATTTTCTATTATATATTTAATCACAAAGAACCAGAGGACCAGTCCTACTATCACAGTAATAACATCAATCAATAAGACTAACATCTATTGATCTATTGCTTTAGTTAGGTCCTTCTCATTCATATGGGCCTCTAGGATATATCCATCCAAGGGGTTTATAATTGATATAGCTCTATATATCTTTCTACTGATATCCTTAACAGCTTTCTTTTCAGCCTTAGAAGAATCAATACCTAGATTGGTATAATTGTGAGCATCAATCTCTAACAGTTCATCAACCTTTCTCTTAATGGACCAAGTCTTATATCCCTGTATCTTTCTAATTCTCTCCTCTATCTGCATTACTTTTGTTGTTTTAGTTTCTCTATATATAAAGTAGCATCCATAAGTTCCTCCTGTAAGTGAGTAAGGAAAGCGTAGAAGCCATCAGGACTATCGTGAAGGGTTGTACCATATTTTATAATACCATCCCTAGAACGTGCCTTATACTTATCCAAAACACTCAATACTATTGGGTCTTTGGGTAAGTTATTGTAGGAGTAGCCTGTGCTATCTGTAGACCACTGCCCATCCTCCATCATCTCTTCGTATTTCTTTATTGAATCACTCATAATATCTCTGCATCTTTTACGTCTAAATAAGCCACCTCTTTAGGTATCCTATTGTTATTAGCAAACTGGGTTGTTTTCTTAAAGTGATCAACTCTCCAGTTAGGTTCTACATTATATAGATTAAACCTAAAAACCCCACTAGGGGTTGAGTTAATATAAATAGGAACGTCTAAGTTGTCGTGGCACTTTTCTATCAGTGCATTAAACTTTTTCTTCTCTATCAATAAGCCATCATAATGCTTACTTCTGCACTTCAATTCTATTCTGTGGAATGTTTGAGGGCTATAGCAATCCCATCTACTCATTTGTTTCTTAGCCTTGACTAAATCACTATAGCAACACCCTACGAGATAATCGAACAATCTCTGTTCATTCCACATATCCATTATAAATACTCTTTGTATAAACGCTCTAGCTTGTTCAGCCTACCTGTAACACAACTACCACATCCACTAGGAACGTCAGAAGTATTCATAACCCTATTGTATATAACATAAAGAGCTTTTATCTCCTCACCTAACAGAGTCCTTAATCTCCAATTAGGATTAGAGAATAACTCATCTAAAACTTCAAATTCCTGCTCTGTAAAGCAGTTAGGTTTATTATAAGGAAATAGGTGATTTAGAGTATCTTTACGATCATCACACCCACAGTCCTCACCAGCTAAGAATTTCACAGCCTTGTCTATTCCTGTAGCTTTAGTAATCTTAGCTACTGTGTCTCCAACTCCCTCTGAGGCAGTCTCATACTTAGCAACCCATTCCTTGTATTGCTTAGTTCTTTTATCCTTTGGTTTTTGTGGTAATTTTTCTTCACTCATATCTTATTATTTAAAAAATACATATACATATTAATTATTTCCCTAGAAGTCTTACCTTCTATGTTATGGCACATAACGTTGTACCAATCTAAAAAATCTAATAATTCATCTTCCATTAGTCCTCATATATTAACTCAAAATCTCCATTTAAATAATCCTCAAAGTCTTCTCCAAATTTACTTCTAATAATATCTTTATAGTTTTTACAACTATTAAAAATAGAAGTGACTGAGATATTAGTTTCGCTAGCCAGCTTCCTAAGACTTAAATCCGTATTGTAATATAACTTAAACAGTTTCTTGTCATACCAGTAATCCCAAGACTCTACCTCTTCGTTTATCTTAGCTAAAATATACTCCTGAGCCTTTTCCTTATCGTAGCTTACCTCTTCATACAAGGCCCAATCTGGAGTATTGAAATCATATTCACCGTCATAGTCATCCATCTTATAAACGACATACTTGGACTTAGCTTTGTTGTAATCAGTCCATAAATTCTTTAAGGTTATGTAGACGTAAAACCTATTAACTTCAGTTTCATTATACATTATCTTCTCAGGATTTCCAACATACTTGTTTAATCTAAGATAAGTCTCGTGAACAAAGTCCTCCACGATACTATTGGGGATGCCGATAGACAACCCCATAGACACCCAAATGCTGTGGTTTTTACTTAGAATCTCTAGCATTCAACATAATGTGTATAAAGAAAAATCCTACACTTATCCGAAGTAGATCAAAAGTAACGACACCGTAAACATCTTCCTGTTCGATATCATTCAAATAATCTATTCCTAATAGGAATCCTCTTATCATTTCAAATTGTATATTCATATTATATATCTTAATTTTTTTAATACTACTAAAATTATATAGCCCCACAAGGTACTCGTCATTACAAACCCTAGTGAAACAAAAATCATTTTAATTGTTCTCATATTTATTTAAAATTAATTCAATCACCCTATCACATTCTCTTTGGTTTTGAGGTTTATATAGGGTGTAAGCAGGAAACTGTTCTGTAATCAATTTTTTGAACAACTTCCATCTGATAGGGAACGATTCATTCGCCCTACCTTTAGTCTCTATTATAAAGTCTTCACCGATAAAATCAGGTGTGTACTTTATAGGTAATATTCTTTTTGAGCCTCTATTAACTAGCTCTCCTTTTCCGTTGGCCTGTCTCTCATAAGACTCATTCTCAAAATGGAATCCATTAATCAGTACAAAGGTTTCACCTTCATACTTTGCTTTTATCTTATGTTTCTTTAGAGCCATATACATATACTTTTCAAGTCCAGAGGCGAAGTTGATACCATCATAAGATATCTTCCTTGACTGTACTGGTCCTTTCTTTCTAGGTTTTCTCCTCAATTATTCTTTATTTGATGGTTTATAAGTGAACAATTTAATCAAAATCACTATTAAAACCAAAAGAAATAGTAAATAAACTATCATATCTTTATATATTTATCTTTGTCTATCTGATCAGGGATTGATTCTAATATAAAAGGTAATCCTTTTGGATCTACTTGAAAAGCAAAATCATCAAAAGAATATCCCCTGCTCCTTTTACATTTAGCTACAGCAACACTCTTGTCGCTTGTTAACTCTAAAGCTATTTGGGTTTCAGCTTTCTTCTCTAAGAACGAACCTAAGTGTCCTGTAGGCTTTTCAGAGTTCCAATTAGAATGGATTGCTGTTATTATATGAATATTTAACTCCTGTGTCCACTTCATAAGATATTGAACGAGCTTGCTTGATTGTATCAAATCATTACTGTCTAAAACTAAATCAGCAATACCGTCTATTATTACTAACCCAATATTGTCAGTATTGTATAAATGCCAATCTATAAAGTCTAATCGTTCAGGGGCAGAGTAAGCTCTTAAAGCGTAAGTATAGTAATCTTCTGTAGTGCCACAGATATCATTAACCCTACGAAAAACCTTCTGAGCGTGGAATGTACTTTGCTCTGTATCGTAGTGTATTAACTTCTTACCTTCTCTGTGTCCTAACATATCGCCTGTTCTCTGTGTCTTACCCCCAACATAAGCCGAAGCTATAAGTGAAAGGAAGAACGTCTTTTTCGATTTCGGAGGAGCCTGTACAAAGCTGAAATTCCCGTAAGTGGCAATACCAGTGGGGAGAGGATTATAACCACCACTAAGGCCATAAGAAAGGGCAAGGGGCGGTTGCGATACATTTCCAAGAGGATCGACGTAGCTACTTTCCAAGATTGCTTTATATTTCTGCTCATAATCTATCTTTAATTGGTTCATATTTGTCTTTGGTATTATTTACTATAACATCTTTAATAAGTAGCTTAGAGGCTCTTAAAACGCTTCCGTAGGGCTTTATCTTGTTATTATTTTGTATATCTAAACCTAGTATGTTATTTTCTAGGCTTGTATAGTAATATTCTGAAGGAGTGTTTAATATTATTGCCAACTTATCTAATAATATATGCTTAAAAAACCCCCAACTAACTTCTTTTATATGCTCTTGATTCAACTCAAATATATGGTCAATATACCAAGAGGCTAATCTTTCTAAGTACAAAGTTTTATCCTTGTAGTTGTTGTCAAGCATTTCACAGTGATTTACTAAATCATTAAAAGCCTGTTTCTCTCTCCAAGTTGCATTATTCTGTCTTGAGATATAATCGGATAATATTCTTACTTGACGTTCTATCATAATCGGAAAATAAAAGGGGGCAACATTTCTGCCACCCCCTTATAATTAAAATGGTAAATCATCCACACCTACTGAAGCAGGTGCTTGAGTGTTAGTCTCTAGCGCAGCGTTGGCTGGTGCATTAACAGTATTTGTTTTACCGTTACCTAAATAAACTCTAGTAGTTTTTGCTTCTCTTTCTTCTTTAGATTGAGATACAATAATGGAAACGTTATTGCCATACTGGTCAACTTCATCATTAACAAAGCCGGTAATGTTTAAGTAACTACCTTTTTTACCTTTGATAATCTTAGACTTCTCAATTTTAGTTAAGTCAATACTTGCATTAAAAATCATAATATATATATTAATTGGTTAAACTTTGTAGTTCAGTTTTAAGTGCAGAACTAACACTATACTTTTGAATAACTTTATTCAAGTCTCCACCTTCCTGTAAATACTTAACAACCTTAGACCAGTTAGCTGAACCTTTCATTAAAGAAGGAATAGCACTTGTAGTACTGTGGTCGTTAGTAGCATCAGAATCTTTAGTATCGTCTATAAGTAATAAATTACCTAAAGCATACTTCTTAGCGTAGGAGGATGCAGAACCTGTCTGTTGAGGTGCTTGCATACCTTTAGCACCAAAGTCTATAAATGCTGTTGCATTAGACTCTACAGAGGAGCTAGGGTCGCTAGCATCAATCATCTTAGCTGTTGAGATAAGACAAGCTCTGTCTGCTATCTCTTTCACCTCTTCTGTAATCTTAAATAGCACGTTGTGCTTAGCAGCTAAAGGTTTAATTGCCTCTAGGATGTCCTCTGCACTTCGGTAGTTATACTTCCCAAATGCGTTTCGTTGATTCTTAGGAGCTTTTAACTCTGTTTGAATCTTCAATAGTTTTTCAGTAATGTTCATAATAATTAAAATTAATCGGTTAATAAATCTTCTTTGACGATTTCTTTTCTGACTATACCCTTATATTCATCAGGACAATCAGGGTCACACACCTCATATAGAAATGTTGTCAATCTGTCTATCTCTTTTTTGTAATCTGCATTTTTAGATTCTAATGCAGTAATCCTCATAGTGAAGTAAGAGGATAAGTCGTAAAAGTGTTTCATCTTTGTTATTTTCAGCTAAGGTACAAAAAAAATGTTACCAACAAGAATTTTAACAAAACTTTAACATATAGACAAAAAAAAGAGGGCTACTTAACTTCACCCTCCTTTCTACCAAAGAAATAATGTCCGATTACTTTGCAAATATACAAAAGGTTACGCTATTAACCAAAGGGATGGAGGTTTTAAATCATCATTATCTACGTGAATATAATCCCTGTGTATTCCAATTCTCCTAAATCCTACCATAGAAACAGCCTCGACAATCCTTAATCTGAATTTGGAGTTCAAACATCTTATATGAGCAGCTCTACCAATCAAGTGTGAGCTTGCAGTTGAAGCACACCATATATTAGTGTTGGCATACTTTGTTCTATATCCACTAAGTATCTTGAACTCTAGCTTTGCTATATCACGAGCTTCATCTAACATCTCTATAAACTCCCTATCCATATATTTATAGCCACTACCAACTTTATCAGGGGAATCGAATTCATCAAAAGAAAAATATTTGTAATCCATATTGCTAAATTAAATAAAATATATATATTTGCAAAACAGTAGCAGTAAATCTACTATAAAAATTACAATACTTCAGTTGAGATAGCCTGTTGGATCAGATACTTTTAGATTGTTTGTTTTTCTAGGGGGGCTTTTTCTTTTCTTTCTTTTTTCTTCTTTAGTGTTGTTCTGCTTTCTTTCTTTTCTTTTAAAGCTATTTAACCACTGTGTTTAACGACCCTGTCCTCTATATGTCTTAGAATAGTTCTTAGAGGTCTTTAGAGAGCTTGTTTTAGACTTAGAGTGTACTCCCTTACGTTTAACTTTATTACTCTTGTTATAATTGTTTATTTGAAGTTTTGCCATTATTTATGTTTTGAATTACCAAAGACTTTCTCTACTCCTCTTGAACCGAAATATCCACCAATAACGATTGATAATAACCCTGTGATAGAATCTAAAGGATAGTTAAGATACCATCCTATAATGTAACTTACAGTTAAAAATACTAATACTAATGGTCTTACATTAGAAGCTAACCAAGAACCACTACGAGCATCAGCAACCCATCTACGAGTAGTACCGTCTATCTCAGCCCTCTCTAAATCAAGTTTCTTTAGTGCTACGGACTTATCTTCTTCTGACATTCCAGAACCCCCTATAATAGCCTGTATTACACTTCCTGCTAATGTATCTCCTACTACTGCTTCTACAACATTAGGTATTTTGTTTAAGAGGAATTGTCCTACTTGGGTATCTTTAAATTTCTTTTTGTCAGACATAAGGTAGTGCCTACGGTATTAGTAAGTCCAAACAGAGTTTGACTTGGAGTCATCTGTATCACAGTGGATGAATCCTTTTGCAACTCCAATACGTTTAAATCCTGCTCTAATAAGGGCGTTAAGTATAATGTATCTTTCGTTTCCGCTTCCAACAGCAATATCTGCTGCAACTCCGATAAGGTGGCTTGAGTTAGGCACACCTCCAACTGCTTCGTTGTGACCTGCTGTTCTGTAACCACTTGTGATTTTAAAGGGTATTGCTGCAAGTTCTCTTGCGTGTTCAAGTTTATAAAGAAAGTTAATATCCATATTCTTACCTGAATTAGGTAAACTAGGACAGTCAAACTCTGATAAGGAAAAGTAATTAAGGTTCATACAAATATGCTATAAATTAATTTCCAAAGAATAAAGAACAGTACAAAACCTACAAAGATAACCTTACCTTTCTCAAATATACTGTCGCTATTCCATCCATTAAATATCCATTTAATAACTTCTGCTTTTGCTATATCGTAATACTTTTTTATCATAATTTATTTTTTAGGTGGGTAATTCTTATCGTCAAAATCCATAGCAGCTTTAAGGATGATTTTATCCATCATATTATCTTGGTTTTGTAACATCTCTTTTTGCAAGTTAATTACCATTTCTTCAAGATTATCTTTAGCTGCTACTAGCATTTCTATTTGATGTTCTTTCTTCTCTAGCGACTGTTTAAGAGAGTTTATATCGTCAGGCTTACTTCCTGTTATAGTAGCGACTGTTATTCCAATAGAGGCGCTTATAGTACCTATCAGCATCATTACAACCTCCTTATTTGTATCAAGTACAGGAAACTGTATCAAAGCTATAATTAAACCAATAACAAAAAGGAATATTAGTAACGAACCTACATAACTTCTTATCTCTCTCGCTACTCCGTTTCTAGGTAATTTCATTTAAGTTTTTTATATATTGATATTGTAGTATATCCGATAGCTAATACTAAAGATACCGTTTGTAATACTGGATTTGCTTCTGTTATACTTAACCCAAGTGCGAATAAATTCGTAAAGGCTATCTTTAAATCTTGCATTATTCGTTGTATAGTTGAGCAACTTCTCCTGCGTCTAAGGCTCTGTTAAATATTCTTACTTGGTCTATTTTGCCTTCGCCATAACCCCCACCATTTACTCCACCTATACCCCAAGTAGTATAAGCGCCAATAGACGCGCTTGATGCGTCAGATGTTCCTTGAGCCTCTAAACTT
>Ga0209603_1000939_pt1 | contig 32305 bp, 36 predicted proteins | sample COGITO_mtgs_1206_FD_184812 | JGI IMG/M metagenome (GOLD analysis project Ga0209603, IMG submission 184812) | Pelagic marine microbial communities from North Sea - COGITO_mtgs_120607 (SPAdes) (version 2) | ecosystem: Environmental > Aquatic > Marine > Epipelagic ... | reverse complement strand
GCGGCAGGAGAATAAGAGTATGAGTATTGACAAGGCAACCCCCCAAGACTGGGATAACCTGAGACAGCGTTACCCAGCCATTGAGAGGACCGATAAAGATATGCAGCCTGTAACTGAAGACATGGTCAACTCACCAGGGCATTACACCCAGGGCAAAGTTGAATGCATCGAAGGTATCCAGGAATCCATGACAACCGAAGGTTATCGAGGGTACTGCAAAGGTGCTGCTATAAAATATCTTTGGAGATACGAGCGGAAAGGAAAGCCCGTAGAGGACCTCCAGAAATGTCGCTGGTACCTCGACCGCTTAATAGCAAGTCATCAAGAGCAATCAGAAACATAAGAGTAAGTGAAAGGAAAATCATAAAGTTCATTGAGTCAGTGTGGTCCTAAGTATTAGTAAGTGAGGCGGTATTTTATTCACTTGTAGGACCACCGACCAATGTCTATAAATCATGGACGACATGCATCCCCTGGTGCCAGGTTCTGATGTTTAATAAGAGTAAAGAAAATAAGATAACCAATGGTAGGGGATGAGGACACCCGCAGCATCCATTGATGGTTACAACGAGGCAACCTTAGATTGCCTACGAGCATCCCCACCACCATTTCTAAAGCTAGACCCATCCCATACGTATGTCAATAGTGAGACATACGCATGTCCCATACAGATAACTACCTGTTCTATAGACGACATTTATTTTTGTCCACCCTATAGAGATAACACGGGTGTCTGTACGTCGCGCGACAATGTCATAGCAGTCGCACCCAAGACCCAATTGATAACACAAGTTTCCCCTCTGTAATCCCTAGCATCGACCCTGAGTGTCTCCCTCCAGTCACGGTTGATGCTAGGTGGTTACTTTAGTTACACACTGGTACAGAAGTTACCCTGGTTGACCCAGGTAATTACTGCACCAGTTATGTCTAGTCACAGCATAGACAACCAAGGACCAGGACCAGGCAATCTATGTCGATCTAAGGTCCTTTGGTCGCCATGAATACCAAGAGAACCATAGTCACTGTTGATGCCTTAGATGGCATTCTGTGGATGCTGTGGTTGACTGTGGCTGACTGTGGTTGACTAAGGTTGACTAAGGTTGACTAAGGTTGACTAAGGTTGACTAAGGACGTGGTCCCGATTTGTAGACAAAAATCCAGGGGTCAATCCAATAAATTTCTGAAGATAGCCAAATGTCGGTAATGTCGGACAGTGAATCACCCAGGATAGCAGTCGATAACATATCCTCTGCTGTAAGAAACCTAGGAACCACGGGGCCTACAGCGATTGACGATAGAAATCTGGGACTCCTGCCCTGGAATCTGGCCCCCATGGGTCTAATGTCAATGTCGATTCAAAAAGACCGCTAAACCCCCGACTTGTTGTTGTTGTTGTCTGACCTTTGTAACGAGAGTCCACCCACGAAACCAAGGACCCTAGTCCACCCATGAAAATCATTATTACCGAAGACTACCTAAAACACGGTTTCTTTCACGTCTTACCTGAGTTTGAACTCACGTTTACCCGTCCTGAGAATGAACTAATGAGTATCCGCATTAGCTGGCTCAATGGGTCCCTCTGGATCGAGAAGTAACCCCCACACAGGAACACCCCCATGCCCATAGAACCCAATGTCCAGTACATAGATGACCTGGTACCTGCGAACCCACCTGCGACAGACCCCCTGTCCCAGGTCGATGACCATCTCAAGTTGATCAAGCTGGCAGTCCAACAGTCGTTCCCAGGTATCACTGGGGCCATGACTGCTACCCATACGGTCCTCAATGGACTCGATGGCAGGGTCACAGCATTGGAGGGCAGTGTCGCCATAGAAAACAATAGCGGCACCCCCGTCCTCGGCACAGGTATTACCACGGCTGAAATCAGGAACTTAATAGGTGTTGGCAGTGTGCAGGCTGTGTCCTTTGGAAACCTATCAACCCCCCAGGTAACGATAGGCCCTTGGAAAATCACAGAGTCTGGTAACTCCCTGTACTTTAAGTATGGAAACAGCAGCGTCAACAAAGTACGCATAGATTCCAATGGTGACATCCGAACAGTAGGCGATGTAATAGCAGCAGCGAGTATTTAATATATGGGACAAATTCTACCTCTACGTAAACTTTCCGACGTAGGAGTAGTCACTGACCAGAGTCCCAGCAGTCTACCCCCTACGGCATTCACTAGGGCCAAGAACGTCCGGTTTGACGAGGGTGCTGTTGTAAGGTCCCCAGTCTTTCGCAGAGTAAAAGACATCCCTAGCAACTTCAGTACCAGGCACGTATTTGGTATCGAAGCAGCCAGCGGTTACAACACTGTGCTGTTAGTGTCGGATACCTTCGTACTCAGTGAGTATGCCAACGGTACCCTTAGTGACCGCAGCGGCTCTATCTCGGCTATGTCTGCATCCGATGCTGCCTACACAGGAACATCCCTGGCTGACGTAATCTATGTCAACCGTGAGGACCGTGTGCCTGTCTTCCGCACTGCCGGTGGTACTAACTTTGCTGATCTAACCAACTGGAACTCAGGTTGGAGAGCAGGCTCCCTTCGGTCCTATGGCGACTTTATGATTGCCATGAACCTGTCCGAGGGTGGCACTGATTACCCCAGCAGAGTAAGGTTTTCTAACCTGGTGTTGTCTGGCCAGGCCCCTGATTCTTGGGATGCAGCGGATACCACAAAGTCGGCAGGCTTCATTGACCTGGTCGATCTCAAGACCCCCATCATCGATGGTTTCCCTTTAGGTAAAAACTTTATTATCTACAGTGCCGACCAGGTTTACCTGATGGAGTTTGTCGGTGGCACCTTCATTATGAATACCCGCAAGCTATTCTCGGATGCAGGGATCATCAACCAAAACTGTGCCGTCGAAGTAGAGAACCAACACTTCGTCTTTAGCGAGAATGACATCTATGTTCACAACGGTGGCTCACGTCAATCTATCGTAGATGAACGTGTCAGGAACTACATATTCAATGGCATGGACACAGCGGCCTACCGTAAGTTTTTTGTACAGCACAACCCCGACCTCAACGAAATCTATTTTTGCTATAAGTCGGGTGATGACATGGCCGTGTTTACCGATGGTGAGCGATGCAACCGTGCCGCAGTATTCAACTACAGAAACAGTACCTGGTCCTTCGTGGATATGCCCAATGTGGCCTCCGGTACTATTGCCAATGTTCAGTCTAGTGCGACCTACGCAACAACTGCACTGACCTTTGATACTGCCGGTGGTAGCTACCAGAGCCAGTCTAGTGGTTTTGATTACCACACTTTGTTTGTCGGTGACTCTGTCGGTGCAATAACTGAAAACGGCCTCTACGGTTTAGACAATGCAGACACCGGTACCCTAAGTTTCCCCATGGATACCAATGCAACCAGGCCAGCGTTCCTTGAGCGTGTCGGTATTGACCTGGACGAAATGTCTCAACTGTCTGGCTACAAGATAATCAACAAGCTATACCCTCAGATTGAGACCCCCAGCTCAGACAAAGTTTTTAACTTTTCTATGGGTGGTGCCAACCTTTTATCCGCTGCCCCTACCTACGAAACCACAGTATCTTTTGACTCGTCGGTAGACTACAAGATCGACTCCAGGGCATCAGGCCGGTACCTGTCCTACAAGGTAGATATCCCTGTAGCTAAAGACTTTAGTTTCACTGGTTTTGATTTGGACGTGTCGATCACTGGGAGAAGATAAATGCCCATCAACAGAAACACCGACCTAATCCTTAACAGGTACACAAGGTCCAGCGTACCCGACGATACCGATGACCTCCCCAGGTACCTCACAGAGGAACTACAGCGGCTTGAGAGTATCGTCAGGGACATGGGCGATGCTGCTGTACAGGCTACGGACAACCCCCCGCCCATCCCAAAGAAGGGCATGGTCCGGTTCAGTATCCTCCCCTGGAATCCCTTGGGCAACAACGCCCAGCAGCTGGTCGTCTACAACGGCACGGCCTGGGTGGCGGTATGAATATAGACAAGTCACTAAAGGCAGCAGTAACCCACCTAGAGAATTCCCTGGAACAGGCTATTGAATCTGGAGAAGCTGAGTGCGCTATTGACCAAAGTAGTCTGCGTCACTTTTTCACTGAATCTATAGATGAATATGGCTGCGGAACTTATACCAGGGAACTCACCGTGCCAAAGGGCCTAGTGTTTGTCGGTAAATTACATCGGCATTCTCATGTGGCCTTTTTACTAGAAGGCGAAATGCTAGTTGTATCCGCGACTGGCAAAGAGAGAATAAAGGCCCCGCACACATGGGTGTCTCCCGTAGGAGCAAAGAGAGCATTCTACGCACTAGAGAAATCAATACTTTCAACAGTGCATATCACGAAACACTTAACAACAGATGAGATAGATAAAGTAGAGGACGAGCTAATTGCTCCGTCATATGAATCTATGGGTCTTGAAGAGCCCGATCTAAGTCTTATATTGGAGAAAACCTAATGTCTTTTATTAAAGTTGGTCTTGCTATAGGCGGGGCCGTTTTAGGCAGTTCCGCAAGTAGGAGCGCAGCTAAGTCTGCATCCGCAGCCCAAGACAGGGCAACAGAGGCCAGTGCAGAAGCATTCCGCTTTAGTAAACCCTACATTAAGCGATCATACGACGCTTCCCAAGGTTTTAACCAGGACGTTTTAAACACCGGCAACTATCAGGGTCAGACACTCGCCAACACTCCCTGGCAGCTGGTTCAGGGTAACCAAAAGATCGCTGGGATGGGCAAGAAGTTGATGCCTATGGCCTTCGGCATGGCTAACACTGGATCTGCTTTTGCAAATAACTACGGTGACCTTTTTGCACAGTCTCAGGAAGACCGAATGGGTACTGCCCAGCAGTATGCCCTGGACAATAGTCAGCCACTAATAAATGCAGCAATGCGCGATGACTATAGAAATCTTACTGAGCAAACTTTGCCTGGCATAAACATGGGCGCGTCAGGCAGCGGCAACATGAACTCTTCGAGAGCGGGTATTGCGGATGCGGTTGCTAACCGCGCCTTCGATGACCGAAAGGCCGATGTCTCTGCAAACATCCAGAACCAGTTAATGAATCAAAGTCTGGGACAGCAGAACACTCAGTTTAACCAGGCAATGAACGCCAACGATGGTCTATCAGATGCCTTTAAGCAGGGTATCAATGCAGCAGGCACAGGTGGCGACTGGATGACTGGGGCTGGCCAAAACTTGATGAACCTTGATCAGCAGCAACTCAATGATCTTAAAGCCAGGTTCGAGGCTGAACGAGACTTTGCATTTAACCAGCAACAAAAGTTTCAGCAGGGCACATTGAACAATGCCGTCTATACAAATCCCACGGTGGCTCCAAACTTGTACAACCCGTCCATGGCTGGTTTCGGTGGTGCGATGCAGGGGGCAGGGACGATGCTAGACATGTTTAAAACTTTTAAAGAAATAGGTTAAAGGATAAGTACAGATATGGCCTACCAATACGTCAATACTAATACCCGACCAATCCTAAATGATGATCCCTATAAAAGAAATCAGCAGGGCATTTTGAACGCGCAGGTCGGTTGGGAAACCATGAAACTTATGCCCCATGACGCTCGTATGGCTGCCTACAAGCAGCACCCCAACATGAGTATGCAGCAAATTGCACAAATGAGGGCACAGCAGTCTTTACAGCCTCAGCAACAAATGCAGCCTATGAACTCTGGAGTACCCCCTCTCCTGGCGCGTCCAAGGACCGCACAGGACGTACCGTCGATGGGCACAGGTGGGCCTCTTACTAGATCAGCAATGGATGCAGCAGCACCTGTTACTCAGCGGCCTGCGCTATCTGCCAACGGCCAGCAAAACTTTGTAATGCAACAGCAGCCTGTTCTGTCTATAGGGGCTAATGCACCTCAAGGTCCTTACCAGCAGGGCCAGGGAGCAATCCTAAATAACCCAGGCAATGCTGCCCCAAGTGGACCTCCCGTAGAGACTCCCCCAGAAGCTACAAGTGTAGAAACCGGTAAACGAAGAGATGGTACCCAGGTCGGCCAGGCTAACCCAGGCAAAGACTACTCTCGACTAGCGGAACGTCTCATTCGTATGGGTGGAGCTATGAATGCAAATGCTCACCTGGGCGGCAATGCAATGCTTGGAGCTATGGCTGACCAGCAGGGCATGATAATCAACGAAGAAGAAGCCCAGCGTAATGCTGAAGCTGATCGCCAACTGTCAGCGGCCTCGGCTTACCAGGATGCGATCCTGGAGCAGCAGGACCTTCTGAATGGCATGAGTGACCAGGATAGAAAACTTGAGGATGCGTTCAACAAGTTTAATACCTTCGGTAACAATGTGACGGGTGTCTTTGACTCGACTGCAAAATCATTCTGGGACAATCTCCCGTTTGGTGATCCCAAGCGAGAAGCGTTCCGAACTGAACTCAAGGCCATCATGGTCGACGAAACTCTTTTGCGAACTGCTAATACCAAGGGTGCTATCTCTGATAAAGAAATGCAACTATTCCAATCTGCTGTTCCAAGCATGAACCAGTCAGAGGAAGTCTGGAAAGCATGGATCACAGCACGTCGAGAAAACATAGCCGTAATCAGAAACAGACTGGCCAACGGAATCACTGTGTCCCGTGATGCTGATATTGGATTCAAAAATAAATATGAAGCGCCAACGACATCTTCTGTCCAGCCCCAGGGCGGTACTCAACCTACCCAAGCCGACGATGACGCATTGTTTGATTTCTAAAAAATAGGTTCCCCTGATATGACGCAAAGAACACCTGATGAGTTTAAAGCTGCCTACGAACATCACAAGAACGCAGGCGACACACAGAAAGCAGCAAGGGTAGCGCAGCTTTATCGTCAGTCATTAGCGCAGCAGCAACCTCAGCAGCAACCTCAGCAGCAACAGCCAGCAGGTTCCCAGGTACCGCAGGGCCAGAGAGATAATGCATTTGAGTATGGTTTGGACCAGGCACAAAGCCTGTATGGCGGCCTTGTAGAAACTGTCGGTAAGAAAGTTGGAAGCCAGGGGATGATGCAGTACGGACAAAACGTGCAGGAGCAGCAAGAAAAAGACATGGCCAAAGGCGGCTACCAGTTCCAGTATGACTCTTTTGGCGATGCTATCGATAAAGGTGGTCTTGGCGGGTTTGCCTCTCACGGGGGTTCTGTTGTAGCAGCTGGGCTTCCCACTACTGGTGCAACTTTAGTAGGAGGTGGTGCAACTGCTCTAGCTGCGTTTTATGGTGCCCCTGCTTGGGCAGTCGCAGCATTAGGTGGGGCTACGACAGCCGGAGGTATTGGCCTCGGAATAGGTGAAAATGCCCTCGAACAAAAAGAAAAAACAGGTAAGCTCAACCCAGATGTTGCTATTGGTGTCGGTGTTATTAGCGGTCTGCTTGATCGGATAGGTGTCCGTAAAGTATTTAGCATGAAGGACCTGGAGAAAATGACTACCCAGGAAATCGCAGACAAGCTACGCAAAAAGGGCATGGGATCGAAGGCCGCAGAATTCCTGAAAGGTATGGGAGCCGAGGCAATCACAGAGACTGCCCAGGAAGGCACCAATATCGCTGCAACGTCAGCTTTAGGCGGTGAGTACACAGGACAGGAAGTAGAACAACGTCTTACCGATGCAGGCATCACAGGCGGCCTGATGGCTGGCACTATAAAAACCGGCACAGGCACTGTAAAAGCAGCAACTAACCTGGTCACAGGCGGCAGCCCAAGCTCAAATATGTCGGACCAAGAGTCCCAGGCAGCTGCAAGTTACGCACAGCGTCTTATAAAGAAAGCAGAAGCCAACGGGTATGACCTACGCGACATTGATACAAGCTCAGACAAAGGAGCAAGGAAAGCAGTAGATAGCACTCATGTCGATATGTCTGTAAGCCTTCGCCAGCTGTTTGATGATCTCAAGCCGATACTGGACATTAAAGATACTGACAGCCTGGACGCAGTAGCAGAAAAAGTATTAGCAAAAGTTGCCTACCGAAAAGCAAATAACAAAACTAAAAACACAGTCGAACAAGAAGATTTTGCGGCAGTAGAAAAACTTGCAGGCAACACGCAGGAAGGGCGACGTGCGATCAACCTAATGCACGAACTAAATCAGATGACTACCATTCACAATGGTGGTTACAAAGGCGGTGTATCTCAGTACACCGATCAGCTGGCCCCATTAGGGTTGGGTGGCGAAGGTTACGACCGTGGCAAAGCAATCTCAGAGCGTCTACTGCGTCCCCTGGTAACTGCCCAGGCATTTGCAAGTACAGGCGGTTCCTCTTTGTTGGGTCAGTTAGGTGCAATGGGCACCGGACGAGCTATCGACAAAGTTACTGGTAGACGATCAACTGTTGACAGGTTTGCACGTAAATACGGTAAGCAACCAGGTCAGCCTGCACCTACTGGTCCAAGTGTACGCGAAGAAAATATTGCGGATATCGGTGAGCAGGAACGCCTGGCAGCAGAAGAAGCTGCACGACAAGAACAAATGGCAGCAGAGCAACGTGATGCCAACCTGGCCCGTGTCGAGGCAGGCGCACCTCCACAGTTCGGTAGCCCCGAAGACATCATGCGTGATGGCACTGGCCTAGATCGTGCAGAAATTGCTCAGGTCCTTAGAATACTAAAGGCTAACCCGAATACACTGCCTGCTGTTAGACGCGCCATTGATGCCTACGAGCAAGGTATCGCAGTCGGTGGCGAGATGGACTTTTCGCTGATTAGAGACATCAACGCATTCGTCGACGCTAACCCAAATTATGTACAGCGTAATAGGCAACCAAATGTACAACGTGCAGCTGCAACTGCCCAGGCAGGAGCGCAGCAGAACCTAACCCAGCGAGACCAAAACTATCAGCGTGGGATCGAGAACAACCTGGCATTCGTCAAGCAACTCCAGGATCAGCTGAACGATGACAAGTCTGTACGTCCTATAGAGAAAGCCAAGCTACTTGATACATTAAACAGCATGCAGTTTGACCTGGGTGCTGACCCAATCGCTGCACTAAAGGCTCACGCAGAGCGTCTATATGATGGCGGTGTTAGCCAGGATGCACTACAGCAGTATTTCCTACCTTACATGGAGCGAGTACAGCAGCAGCAACAGGCAGCGCAGAGAAAGAGAGAGGCCGACCTAAGCGATTCAGAAACTATTGCGTCTGCTCAGGATGCTATGGATGACGCACGTATTGTTCCTGTCCCTTTCAATAACCAAGGGATGCAAAATGCATTCGGTGTTAACTCTCCTACCGAGGGCGGTAACTATATCGACCTAGATAGCAGAGAGGACCTTACAGGCAACACATATGCATTAGGTTCCGTAAAGATAATCGACGGTAAGCCACTACTAGAAACAAATGATGCCCCTGCTGCTCCAGCTACAAGGGACAGTGGAAACAAAGTAAAGGTAAACCTGTTTAAGAAAAAAGCTGGGTGGTCCTGGGTCGACTATGACGGCCCTGATACGATTGTATCCACAGAGCAAGGTGGTAAGCACCACTACAGTCTGAATACAGATTTCCAAACTCCGGTTACATTGCAGACTTACCCTAAACAACCTTCGGAACCTCGTCTACGTCCTACTAGCCAGGGAAAAGTTGTCCTGGGGAATAAGATTGGCAGCATATCTGTACGTGGAAAACTGCACCCTGTTTATGACCAGGTGACTATCCAGGACAAACGTGCAGATCGCCAACAGTTCAACGATGACCGATCCCCTCAGCCAGTCGGTGAGACTGTAGCGCAGCGTAAGCAACGTGCAGAAGAGCAAGGGTATGATACAGGTACTGTCTATTATCACGGCACAGCCTCTGGATTTAGTGCGTTTTCCAAAGACAAGCGGGGGGATGGTACTGGCGCACGTTCTGCAAAACAGGCTTTTTTCTTTAGTGATAGCGCACGTACAGCCCAAAGTTACGCACATAACTCAGCAGTTAGATTGCCTGTTCTTAAAGTTTTAAGAGAAGCTGACGCAGCTGAACGTAAAGGCGACTTTGATAAATACGATTCACTTATTGGCGATGCAGAGGCACTTGAGAATCGCCTTGATGATGATCGTAGGAACGGACAAAACATTGTTCCTGTTTACCTACCAAACGATGATTCATTAAGAATTAAAAATATGAGAGGCCGCTCATTTGATGACTTTGGTGTATCTGATGAAATTTCTGAGGAACTAAAGTCTGCAAAAAGCGATGGGCTAAAAGGGGTTAAGTTCCTTAATCTAAATGACTCTGCTGGCCTTGCAGATGATCCGTCTACCCACGTAGCAATCTTTGAGCCATCAAACATACGCTCAGTAAATGCTCAGTTTGACCCAGCAAAAACAGATTCAGCGAACCTGTCTGATTCGCGCAGCCCGTCCATACCCGCACTTACCCAGGTATCAAGCCCAAATATTATTTCCCTGGTAGACGGTACGGAAACACCTCCGAAAATGACCGTGAAGGCTGAGGTAGGAAACTTCCTGCAAACTCGCGCCCTGGAAAAACTTGGTGGCATACCACGCGATCTAAACGACCCCGCAGACCGATCTGCAATTGCGGATGACCTGGTGTCAGAAGCAATCTACGAGATGGAGTCTAAAGACAGCGCAGTAGAATGGTATGACTCTACTATCGAAAGTATGCTGGAAATGTTGTCTCTAAAATACCCAGAGATTGCAGACGATCCAAACGCAAAAACACCAATGCTGGTTTCCCTGGCTATCATGTCGCAAAACTTAGATGTTCCAACGAATCTAAAGATGGCAGAAAAAGCATACGAATACTTTAGGGAAAACGGTCGTTTTGAAATACACGGGACTGGGAAAAGCCTAGCCGTAATGAAACAAAACTTCGACAAAGCCAACAGGATGATTGAAAAGCTCGGAAGCATGGAAGCCTTTACAGAGTTTTTGCAGATGGAGTTACCTGTAAAAGATATGAATACAGCACTCCAGGGTATGCTTGGTGACGATGGTAAAGTAGGTGGTGAAAACATGGACACTGTTGTCTATGGTTCAGCAATCTTTGGACCCAAAGTTGGCAATGGTTTCTACACTAATCTACGTGGTGATTTTACTCCCGTCACTATGGATATGTGGTTCATGCGAACTGTTGGTCGCCTAAAAGGTGACCTCATGGAATTCAATGAGGCTAAATTTCAAAAGCAGCTTGATAGACTGAAGACTGCCCTGGGCAGAAAGCGTATCAGCCGTGAAAAGCTAATTGAAGAAGCTATGCGGTTACGTAAAGCCCATGAGAAAGACTACAAAGACAACGAAAAGCTGTACAAAGCAAAAATCAAAACCAAATCTGAAGCTACCCTTGCAGCTGAAACTATTGTTAAATCTCTGACAGCAACTACTGACGCACCAAAGAGCGGTGGAGAAAGAAATATCCTCCGTGACCTGGTTCAAGAGGCCGTCGCTAAGTTTAACGACAAAACTGGTCTTAACATCGAGCCTGCGGCATTCCAGGCATTAATCTGGTATCCTGAGCAGGACCTTTACAAAAGTTTAGGTGTGCAGCTAAAGCACGTCAGGCAGGATTACGCTAACAGTGCAAAACAGTTACTAAAGAAGGAAGGTTACAATGAAAACGACCTCAACAGTGCAATCGACAGGGTTCGGAGCCGCAGAGAACAAAGAGCAGGACAAGTTCGACAAGGCCCAGGCCAAGTTGACCAACAAGCAGCTAGACCAGCAGACAGACGCTCTGGTATCCCTGTACAACAAGATCAAGGCCCAATCCTCACCCAAGACGAAAGAGACATAGATTACACCGATGTAACTAAGTTTCTCCCTCCCACAGTATCCAAAGTAAAAGACCAGCTACCCGAAGCCCAGGTTGTTGTCGATGGAATTATTAACATCGGTAAAAAAGGCACCAGGTTCGAAAATGGCATAGGTACCCAAGAAGACTTACTGGCACTCGCAGACCATCTCGATATAGCCGTCAAAATCTATGATGACGCAGAGGTATACTACAAAGAGAGTCAGGACACGGAAAGAAATACAAATGGCCGTCACCGTGGAGGCCCTCGCAGCAGTGAGATATGGGTAAAAGGTAAAGAAATACTAGGAGAATTACCTGCGTTTATTACACTTACTCACGAAGTCAGCCACGGCATGGAAAACCGTCCAGAAAATGCAGATGCTGACGATACACTCTATCAAAATAATCATGCCCATCCTGGGGCAACTAAAAATAGAAAGTCTTTGTATTACGCAGGGAGCTTGCGCCATAAAATAGCCTCGGCAGTACACTCTGCCGCCTGGTACCAGGGTATCGACTATGAGCCCGACAAAAAGTATTACCGCGATGAGTTAATAAATTCAGATCGTGTGTCTCTTACATACGGGGACGCAGTGAAGATAAAGAACGAAATCGAAAAGATACAACGTATGGCAGTTTCTAATCCAAGCATGGCTAACTTAGGCAGCAAGAATCTTCGATCTACGCCAGATTCTATTACTGCAAATTTCTTGAAAAATGATCTTGTACGCCTTGGGATGCCAGACCGAGAAATAACTTCCGATGAGATTAAAGCAGGAAGAAAGGCATACAAAAACGGTGTAAGAATGGTTATGGACCCATACCGGAAGTACATTCGAGAAGACGCTGAGTTTGCTGTAGACCCCGTTATCCTTTATTTAATGGACCCTAAAACCATGAAGCGCGTGGCTCCGGTTACCGCGAAGTACATACGCGACCATTTCGACAAAGCTAATCTTCCAGTTAAATTCCATGCCCATCCTATGGCTGTAATCCTGTCCATTCTAATGGCAGGTGCGCTTATGAAAGGCGAAGAGGAAGAAGAAGAGAAAATGGCACCTGGTGCGCTTAGTCCACAACCTGCACTTCTGAGTGCGTAGGAGAACCCGTGAAAGAGAGAGCAATTGATGTGGTGGCCATGCTGCCACAAATAGAAATGGTTAAAAACAGCAAGTTACTTTCTGCTGAGGACAAGGCCGTCTGTCTACGAGAGTTGGCGACAAGCCTGCCACCGGAAATGCTATGCAGTGGTTTCCCTGGTGTTAGGAGAATTGTCGAACAAGTTATTGATAGAGAGGTGGCAAATGCCCAGCCCAAGAAAGCAGAGAAAAAAGTCCCCGCCAAAGCCCCTGAAAAGGCCCCAAAACGCCCCAAAAAATAATTACTTTGCAAACCTTATGTCGACACCAGAGGGAAGGGCACTTAGAAAGCAGTGGTCCACCAAGCCTCGCAAGAATGCTGGTAGACCGAAGGGTGTACCTGACGGGCACACTGCGGAGACAATAAAACCTATTCGTGAACAAGCTAAAAAAGACGCTAAAAAGGTAGTGGAAATTATGTCAGAGAAATTCAACATTGAAGACGAGTACCAAAAGGAAGCCTTGAAAACCGCAGTAGAAGTTATGCGTGTCGACGGTCAATCCAGAGAAAGACTCGCAGCAGCACGTCTGGTATTAGATTTTACCAAGAGCAAGCCTGCGTCAAAGTCTGATGTCTCTATCCATAAAGCAGAAGACTTTTTAGCATCATTGTTAGTCGAGGATGAGCAAACCGATGAACAAGCAATTGAAGGAAGTGCGGAAGAAGTTACTAAATAGTTTTGAGTTTTACAGTAAATCTGCCCTCAAGATAAGAACAAAAGCAGGCAAGATCACCCCCCTCAAGTTAAACCCAGCCCAGCAAATTCTAAACGCTGCGGTTGAGGACCAGATGGCCACCGAAGGCAAAGTCAGGGTCATTATTCTAAAAGCAAGACAGCAAGGTTTATCTACTTACACAGGCGGCTACCTTTATTACTCGGTAAGCCAACGTCCTGCGTGTAAGGGGATGGTCATCACACACCATGCCGACAGTACCAGGGCACTCTTTGATATGACCAAGAGATTCCATGAGCATTGTCCAGATATCCTCAAGCCCCACACGAAATACTCTTCAAGGCGGGAGATGAATTTTGATGTTCTTGACTCTAGTTTCGTCGTTGCAACAGCAGGTGGTGAAAGCATTGGCCGTGGTGAAACGCTTACTCACGTCCATGCTTCGGAACTCGCCTTCTGGCAAAAAAGCACTGCTCTGGACAATTGGAATGGCCTCACGCAAGCAGTACCTAATACAAAAGGCACGGCTATTTTTGTTGAGTCTACCGCCAATGGTGTCAACGGTATTTTCTATGACCTATGGCGTGGCGCGGTTGACGGCACTAATGGTTACGTTCCTGTTTTTATTCCTTGGTTCACTGATCCTGATTACCGTGAACCCACTACTGAGCATTTTGAAAGAACGCCAGAAGAGGAAGAGTTAGCCGAGAAGTTTGACCTGGACGATGAGCAGCTAATGTTCCGTCGCAAAAAGGTTGCCCAGAATGGCCTGGACCTATTCCGACAGGAGTACCCAAGCGAACCTGACGAGGCATTCCTGACAACTGGTCGCCCCGTGTTTAACCCAGACCAGCTAGTTAAAAACCTGGAGTCTACCAGGGACCTTGAGTCCCGAATGGCCCTGGAGAATAACGAGTGGAACCCTAATCACCGTGGCGAATTGTTTACCTGGCGACCTCACGTCGAGGGTGAGCAGTATTGCATCGGTGCTGACTGTTCCATGGGTGTCAGAGGGGGTGACTACAGTGTTGCCCAGGTGTTGGATTCCAAGAAGCGACAGGTAGCCACATTTCGGGCACACGTCCACCCCGACTACTTCGCTGAGGTCCTGTACAACTTAGGTATGTACTACAACGAAGCCTTGATATGCGTCGAGAATAACTCTCACGGCATTCTTACCTGTACACGCCTTGGAAAAGACATGGCCTACCCGAACTTTTACACAGAGATTCAGCACGACAAGGTGACTGATCGAGAAACTGTAAAACTAGGGTTCTCTACTACCGCAAAAACCAAACCCCTCATCATTGACCAACTCAGGGCCACCATGCGTGACGAAGAGTTGGAGCTAAATGACAAGGTCACTATACGAGAAATGCTGACATACATCGTGACTGAGTCTGGAGCCATGCAAGCTGAAAGTGGCTGCTATGACGATTGCGTGATGAGCCTGGCATTAGCAAATTATGTCCACCAAGGAGCCTGGGAACCCATTGAGGTTTCTGATTCTTATTACATTGAAATGGTATAAATAATGGCAAAACGTAAAGACTACAAGAAACTGTCGGACACTAACATCGTCACCCTGGTCGATGAGAATGTTGGCCTAGCAGTAGGCTATGCAGATTCAGAGTTGAGTACGGAACGTGCAAATGTTGTCGACTACTACAACGGAACTTTGCCCAAGCCGCTGCACGATGGAAACTCAAAGTACGTGTCTTTAGATTTGTACGATGCAGTGGAGAGCCTTAAAGCTGCACTCCTTGAAACCTTCAGTAGTGGCAATAAGACAGTAAAGTTTAGCCCACAGAACCAGGACGATGTTGCTAAGGCAAAAATCTGCACTGAGTACACTGACTACGTAGTTCATCGTCAGAATGATATGTACAAGGTGATGTCTACGGTTATACATGATGGGCTAATTGCCAGGGCAGGCATTGCCAAAGTATTCTGGGAAGAATCCGCGCACTTCGATTACGAAGAGTTTGAGGATGTCACCGAGGGCGAACTAGATATGCTCCTGGCCCAGGACGATGTCGAGCTAGTAGAAAGCACTACCGATGACCTGGGGTTGATCTCTGGGACCATCAGTATCGAAAGTGACACCTCCCAGGTAGCTATTGAGAACATCGCACCGGAAGAATTCCTTATCGAGACCCAGGCAAAGAGCCTGGACTCTGTTAACTTCTGTGCCCACAGAACAAAGAAAACAATCTCTGAGCTAACCGACGAAGGATACCCCAAGAAACTCCTGGACAAGATCGGGGAGCATTCTGATGTGGACATGGAAACCGATCCAGAAATATTGAGCCGTTTCGATAATATAGGCAACCGCAGTTTTAACTCGTCTGGTTACCAGGACCAGGTACGCACCGTCATGGTGTACGAAGCCTACATTATGCTAGATGTTGAGGGGACGGGAGTCGCTGAACTATACAAAGTAATCAAAGCTGGCAATGTTCTTTTATCTAAAGAAAAAGTATCCAGAAAACCCTTCATTGCTTTTGTTCCGCTCCCGATCCCTCACGCTTTTTATGGCAACAACTATGCTGCCAAAGTTATACCCACACAGAACGCCCGTACAGTGCTGACCCGGTCAATCCTGGACCATGCCATGATTACAAATAACCCCCGTTACACAGTAGTTAAAGGCGGCCTGACCAATCCCAGAGAATTAATTGATAACCGTGTGGGCGGGATCGTGAACACCACCAGGCCCGATGCAATCTCACCGATGCTACAGGCTCCTTTGAATCCGTTCACGTTCCAGACCATTCAGATGCTGGACGAAGACAAAGAAGACACTACTGGTGTCTCCAAGATTTCCCAGGGCCTAAACAAAGACGCAGTCAGCAAGCAAAACTCAGCCGCCATGGTTGAGCAGCTGGCGACCATGTCTCAGCAGCGGCAGAAGATTATCGCCAGGAACTTTGCTAACCAATTTGTTAAGCCACTGTTCCAGGAGGTTTATCAGCTGGTCTGTGAGAACGAAAGCCAGGAGCGCATTGTTGAGCTATCAGGTGAGTACGTGGCCTGTGATCCTCGCAAGTGGCGCGAGAAGCGCGATGTCGTTACTGAGATGCACCTGGGCTACGGAGAGCAGGACCGAGAATCTCAAAAGTACCTGGCACTGCACACGCTACTAAGTTCCGACCCTTCATTGTCCAAAATGTACCAGCCTCAGAATCAGTACGAGCTAATCTCTCGGACAATGGACATGACAGGTATCAAGGATGTCAGTGCATTCCTGACGAACCCACAAGAGTTGCCAGAAGAGCAGCCTGATCCCGCACAAGAGTTGCAGATGCAGATGATGCAAAAGCAGCTTGAAGTACAGGAACGTCAGACAGCAGTTGCTGAAATGAAAGCCCAGGTAGACGCTGAAATTAGCAAGATGAAACTTCAGTTGGAGAAAGCCAAGGTTGAAAACCAGCATGCTATCCAGAGCGACAACATGGACCTCAAAGAAGAGCAGCTACGACATAAGAAAGAGATTGACGCTGCCGAGATGGTCCTGGCACAACGTGCTGAACAGATTACTGCCATTGCAAGCCCGAATGGTTAAACCCCTAGTCTTTTAAGGAGAGACGAATGACCGAAGAAGAAAAGATGGTCGCCATGGGGGATCACGCTGAAAACTTTCTACAGAGTGATTCCTTTAACGCCATTATCAACAGCCTGGTAGAACAATGCTTCCAAAGTTTTGCCTTTAGTAAGCCCGAAGATGAAGCTGTAAGGCAGCATGCCTACTACCAGTATTTAGCAGTAACAGAAATAGTCGACACCATTAAACAACGTGTCGCTGTACGTGATGAAATTAACAACAGAGCAAGCGACAGCCGCTCAGAAGAGGAATAGACCATGTCAATTGATAACGTCAATAATACTTCCGACTCTCCCCTGGCATCAGTAGACGATGCCGCAGAAGCTATACTTGGACAATGGGAAGACGCTGATGAAGATCAGCTATCTGAAGATAGTCAAGAGGCTACAGATGAATCTACAGACGAGACTGACGTAGAGGAATCTGAAGAAACCGAAGATGAAACTGAAGACGAAGAATCTGATGAGGAAACTGAGGACCCTGACGAAGAATTAGAGGAAACCGAAGACAGTGACGAAGAGTCCGAGGACGATGATCAAGAAGTAGAAGAAATTGATCTGTCCGATGACACCCTGGTCGAGATTACTGTCGATGGAGAATCTAAGCAGGCATCCATAAAGGACCTTAAAAGACTCTACGGTCAAGAAGCATCTTTAACACGTAAGTCTCAAGAAGCTGCATCACAACGTAAGTTGGCCGATGACCAGCTGCAAAAAGCCGATGCGTCATTACAAGCAATGCTTAGTCGAGCCCAGGAACGGTACAAGCCGTACTCTGAGGTCGACATGTTGGTTGCCAGTAAGCAGATGGATGCCGAGTCATTCACTGCACTGAGAGCCGAAGCAAAGCAAGCCGAAGACGATCTTAAATTTCTAAGCGAAGAAGCCGACCAATTCTATTCGTTCGTTAAGCAGCAACAAGCCGAAGCAAAACAGGCAGAAGCTAAAGAGTGCATAAAGGTCCTACAGAAAGAAATTCCTGACTGGAACAATGACCTCTATAACGACATACGAAGCTATGCAATTGGCCAGGGATTACCTGAAGAAGCCGTCAATCAATACTCCGATCCAAACGTGATCATGTTGCTTAACAAAGCGCGAATGTTTGACCAAACTAAAAAGGTAGCCACTGCGAAAAAGGCTAAAGCGTCTAAGAAGATTTTGAGATCGAAGAAGGCACCCCCAACCAAAGCTGACATAAAAGCCCAACGTCAAAAGAAGACCATGGACAAGCTCAGAAGCGGTGGCAATGACCTCGACAATATTGCGGATGCGATTATGGCTGGCTGGGAATGATGCTCTATTTTTATTTTAATTTTCTCATTTTCAAAAGGTAATAAATCATGGCTACATTAGTCTCATATGCAACTGTTGGGTTGGCCGAAGACGTTTCCCAAACCATTGCAAATATCTCGCCAACCAGCGTGCCATTCACCTCTGCCATCAAGTCAGAGAAAGTATCAGCCCGTTCGTTTTCTTGGTTAGAAGATTCAATTCGTGCGGCTGGCGTAAATGCGCTTGTAGAAGGTGCAGACGCAGCAACTACTGCCATCGGTCAGCCAACTGAGCGGTCTAACAACACTCAGATCATCGGTGAAGCATTTAAAGTTGCTGCAACTGTTGACGCTGTTCAGACCCACGGTCGTGCTAAGGAAACTGCATACGCCCTGGCAAAGACTCTGAAGGCAATTAAGCTCGATCAAGAACGCGCCTATGTTGGTGTCGACCAGGCAGCAGTACCTGGCACAGCATCCGCTGCTCGTAAAATGGCCTCTGCAACTCAGATGATTTCTACGTCTCTGGATGCAGGCTCCAACGCTACTGATCCACTTACTGAAGCGAAAGTTTTAGCATTGCATCAGACGTGCTACGAGAACGGCTCTGATCCATCGATCCTGATGGTTAAGCCTGGCGACAGTTCAATCATTGCTGGTTTTGCTACAGCAGCGAACCGTCAGCGTGACTTCTCGCAAGATAAGACACTGACTAACGCGATTGAAGTGCTGGTGACTCCCTTCGGAACTCTGAAGGTTCAGATCAACAGAAACCTGCTCTCAACGCACGCTCTAATGATCGACCCATCCATGTGGAAGCAGTGTGTATTGCGTCCATACACTCGCACTTTGCTGGCTAAGAATGGCGACTCTGACACTCATTTCTGTGTTGGCGAAGTCAGCTTGAAGCATAGCAACTTCAGCGATGGTGGAATGATTACTGGTCTTTCTTGATCAGTAGTTAACTAATTGCGGCCAGAGTTATTACTGCCAGGTTTCCGCTCTCCTTACTGGGAGTGGTGACTCTGGCTGCATTTTTATTTTATAAAGGAAGCAAAATGTCAGACCAAATTATTCACGATGTCCAGAACAAAGTGTTGCGGGACAACGATCACGAAAACTTCAATATTGAAACCTCACAGTACATCTCACCTCAATTCATGGACCAGCTAAAGCAACAACGGAGCAACAGCCTGGGACAAACTGAGGGTGAGTACATGTCTGTCGCCAGGGTACCAGTAGCGGTCCACGAACAATGGCTACGCGAAGGTTTCGACATGATGCAAGAGCCTGCACATGCAATTGTCGCCAGGTTAAAACAGCAGAACCTTGATGGGTTCCTAACGACGAACAAGAAGGTGTAGCCAATGAGCCTTTACAAGAATATCGCTAAAAAACGAGCGCGAATAAAAGCTGGCAGCGGTGAAACTATGCGTAAGCCGAACAGCAAAGGTGCCCCCACCAATGCGTCTTTTAAGAAAGCAGCTAAGACAGCAAAGAAGAGGAAGTAACGAATGAATCTCGGCAATATCCGTATCCACTTTAAGGCCCTGCTTAATCGCAGCGATATCACCGATGCACTTGCAGATACCTTTATTGACCAGGGTATTGCCAGGGTCCAGCGTTCCCTGCGTATCCCCTCGATGGAGAAGCAGTATAACTACAGCATCACATCGCCAACGACTTCTGTGGTCCTACCCAATGATTTCCTGGAGGCTATCTCCCTGTACTTCGATGGTCGGCAGCTGGCCAAGGTAACACTCCCAGAAATCCTGGAGAGACAGCAGAACGGTGAGCAGGGGGCTCCCTTGTACTTTTGTCGCCAGGGCGGTACCTACCTTATTAGCCCGTCCCCATCGTCAGGAACTTTGAGCCTGGACTACTACGCCCAGTTCATTGACATGACAGCAGACAGCGACGAGAACATCCTGGCACAGGTTGCTAGTGATCTAATTATTTATGCTGCACTGACCTACGCCAGCGATTACTACATCGATGAGCGGTCACCAGTATTCGAGGGTAAGTTCACCCAGTTTATGGCCGAGATTCAAGAGCAGTCTAATGACGCTGAAACCTCCGGCAACATGCAAACCATCCGTCCTTCGTACCAACTTTAACCTGGAGCAACAATGGCTACTTCTTCCTTTTACTCAAGTACCGGCCCAGCTGCTGAAGATGTAACTGCACTCCAGGGTTACAAGGACCAGGCAGCAGACTCGGCAGCCGCTGCGGCAGACTCAGAAACAAATGCAGCAGATTCTCAGTCATTAGCAGCAACAGAAAATTCAGAAGCCCAGGCTGCTAAGGTTGCAGCTGAGGCAGCAAGAGATGCTGCCCTGGTAAGTCGGAATGCTGCCAATGGGTTTCAAGCTACGGCATCTAGTGCGGCTTTAACTTCAGCGGCACAGTCAGGTATCGCTGCCACCAAAGCAAACGAAGCGTCCATCTCTGAAGGAAATGCATCTACCTTCGCAGACAACGCATCCAACAGTGCAGACTCAGCAGGTAATGCACAGACTGCCGCAGAAGCTGCAAGAGATGCTGCCCTGGCAGCTTTTGATTCTTTCGATGACAGATACCTGGGACAGAAGTCCAGCGACCCTACAGTTGACAACGATGGTGATGCCCTGGTCGCAGGTACCTTGTATTTCAACACCACTACCGATGACATGAAGGTATACGAAGGGTCTGTGTGGGTTAATGCCTATGGAAACCTCACCGATGCTCTAGCAAAAGCAAATAACCTGTCTGACCTGGTTAATGCAGGAACCGCCAGGACAAACTTAGGTTTAGGTACAGCAGCAACTACAGCTGCCAGTGATTACGCTACTGCGGCACAAGCTGACCAGACTGTCGCACTAACAGGTGCGGGTGCTACTAGCATCTCTGGCACATACCCTAACTTCACGATCACAAGTACCGACACAAACACGGACACAGATACAACCTACACAGCAGGAACTGGCCTGTCGCTAACAGGCACTGAGTTTGCTAACACATCCCCAGATCAAACTGTCGCACTTACTGGCGCAGGTGCTACCAGCATCTCAGGAACCTATCCGAACTTTACAATTACTAGTACCGATAATAATACTGACACGACCTACACCGCTGGCACTGGCATAACGCTGACAGGCACAGAGTTTAGCCTGACAAACAGCACAAGCTATATGCTTAACAATGCAGATAACGACACTGTTGCGTACACAAATAAAACAACCTTTCGCTCTAACACAGACGGAGGCAGTACATCTGGAAATATGTCTGGCCTTGAGGTTTTCCAAGGCACTATCAATGCAGACGCATTTATGTCGTTTCATGTTGGCGGTGATGTCGCGGGTTACTTTGGGTTAGATGGCGCGACAAATGATTTATTCTGGGGCGGCTGGTCAAACGGGGCAGTAAAGAACAAGGTATGGCACTCAGGTAACGATGGCTCTGGCTCTGGTCTTGATGCGGATACTCTCGATGGAGTACAGGCTTCTGGGTTTATAAATACATCAGTAACCCAACCCAATAATATTGCAATTAGAAATGTCTCTCCCACGATCTATCTGCGAGACACAACTAACAACTCAGCAATGATCCACTGCAACAGTAATCTCTTTTATGTCTTGCGGGGCGGCAATGACACGACAACGTGGACACAGGTCAATGGCAGATGGCCTATGCAACTTAACCTTAGTAACAACGATGCCACGTTTGGCGGTAATGTTACAGCTTACTCGGACGCAAGACTTAAAGAAAACATTACCTCCATTGGAAACTCAATGGAAATGTTTAATCAAATAGATGCTAAACGGTACAATTGGATTGATAACGGCAAGAATGACATTGGCTTTATAGCGCAGGATGTAAAAGCCGCAGGTTTGGTTGAGGTTGTAAAAGAAGCAGAGAATCGTGATCCAGAAACAGGCGAGCTTTTTGATACTCACCTAACACTTGATTACTCCAGAATGGTCAGTGTCCTGTGGGATGTGGTCAAGGAACTCAAAGCAGAGATTGACGAGTTGAAAGGAGGTGACTGATGTCTGATATTCCAACGTCAGGTGCTATTAGTCTTAATCAAATGCACACAGAAGTAGGTGGAGCGTCAGGATCAATCGTAAGCATTAACGATGCTGATATTCGTGGGCTGATTGGTAAAGGCTCTGGAGTAACCATGTCGTTTAACGAGTGGTATGGGGCCTCTAGTTCGCTAGACACACAGTCTCTTACTATAGGAACCTATTCTCCATACACTTATTACACGGGTACTTTTTACGGTGCTGGGCGTTACGGCAGTTCCCCTTATAATTTTCAATTTGGATCAATAGTTGATGGAACAGCGGATTGGGCTGGTCAATATCTTTATCATGCAATATATGCACAAACCCCGCAACCCGTAGCGGGAAGTAGCGGAAGGCCCAAATTTATAATTAGGGTTAGAAACATAGGAAACGCTAACTCTGGTTGGAATACAGTGACCGCAAACGGACAAACATTTAGTAGATCATCTATGGCGTTTGCCAATACAGGACAAAACTTTAGCCAATGGGTTTACACATATCCTTCTTATGGCTCAACTAACGTCTTTGACAGTAACGATATTGGATCAACTTTTACGGTGGTATTTAACTGATGATTGATTACACAACAGTGACGGAAGATGGATTTACTAGAGCGTGTTTTACAGTAGATGAATCCTACTTTGAAGTTCAGATTAATGGCGTTTCAGAAGATGACATGCAAGAGTTTCTAGCTGAAGAAGTACAGAATATAAATATGTCTATGTTGTCCATTGCGGAAATGGAAGCAATGCAGGCAGCAGAGGCTGACCAGCCCGAATAACTTAATTTAAAAAGGTGACAACGCTATGACTCTACAGACATCCGGTCAGATAAGCCTCGACGATATTGGTGACGAGTTTGAAGTTGCCGCAGCTAATCGCTCCCTGGCTACCCTATCTGCCGCAGGAGGGTTTACTGCACCGCACGGCATCAAGGAATTCTACGGATTCAGCGACACCATACCAGTCAGCGGAATCGCATTTGCAGGGTTAAATTCTACCGGCACCAGCACAACCCGCTTCTATGACATAAACACTGTGTCTACTTCCGGCAACCCTACGCTGCGGATATCTTACAGCCGAGTGAGCGCAAGCAACTCAGGCCACACTGTCGGAATCTATAAGAATGGAACAAATATAAATAACTTCAACAGTGCCACGTCTTACCCTGCTTATACTGGATATTTCAGTGTATCAGTAGCTAACGGTGACCAAATACAAGTGACAGTTACAAACGCAGTGTCCGGTACATACCACCAGGCCGTTATCCAGTGGATGAACCTTGACGATAACAACACGGCACTGGCGACTGACAGTTTCAGTGTCTTTAAATCTTCCGGTTCCACTGGCGGGGGCAGCGGCAACTATGGATGCTTCCCAGCAGGCATGATGGTCACTATGGCTGACGGTTCAGAAAAAGCCATCGACACTATATCGGAAGGCGATATGGTTTTAGCTTCTGGTATGCAGTCAGCGGAAGTGCTGGATGTTTGGACAATGCCTCAAGAGTCCAGATTGATTTTCAACATCAATGGTAAGCTCAGGATGACCAAAGATCACCCGATCAAAATCATTGGCCCCACATCATCTACGTGGGCTGCAATGGACCCCGAAGCTGCTAACGAAATTCACCCCGAACTAAACATACAGCAGCTGGAGATTGGGCAGACATTGGTCGGACCTGATGGTTACAGGGAAACCGTAGAGACAATTGAAACTCAAGTCGAAGATAGCCATGTGTACAACTTGAACGTGTCTGGCGATGACACCTACTTCGTGCAAGGTTTACTTGTACACAACAAATAGGGCATACCCATGACAGATCAAGAAAAAGATATGTTAGATGCGGTGGCTGCGTCGACTGGGGTACTTTCCCTGGTCGCCTGGCTGCCGCCTGTGGCTTCCCTCTTTACTATTGTTTGGCTGGGTATCCGCATTTGGGAAACCGAAACCATTAAGACATTGACCAACAGGAGAGACGAAGAATGAACCTGGAGAGGCTCAAAGAAACTTTAAAGAAACACGAAGGCGAGAAGCTGGAGATATACAAATGCTCCATGGGCTATCAGACCATCGGTGTCGGGCATAACCTGGACACTAAGCCCATCAGTAAACGAGTGTCTGATCTGATGCTCGAAGATGACGTTGAGGATTCTATTGCAGACTGTAAAAGGAACATTAGCTTTTTTGATTCCCTGGACGATGTCTGCCAGGAGGCCCTGGTTAACCTTTGTTTCAATATGGGCATTGCCAAGCTGATGCAATTCAAAAAGACCCTGGCACACCTCCAGGATGGCAACCGCGAGAAGGCAGCTAATGAGCTATTAGATAGTCGCTATGCAACCCAGGTTGGCTATCGAGCCATCGAGGTGGCCAGCATGATTAAAGGAGAAGGCTAATGCTTACTGCATTGATTGGACCTGTCACTGGTTTACTAGAGCGTGTGATCCCAGATAAAACTGAAGCCAACCGGCTGGCACACGAAATTACCACCATGGCCGAGAAGCAAGCGCACGAACTATCCAAGGCACAACTTGAAGTAAATAAAGAAGAGGCCAAGCACGAAAGTATTTTTGTCAGCGGCTGGAGGCCAGCAACCGGCTGGTGCATTGTCAGTGCCATGTGCGGCAACTTTATGATCATCCCGTTCACCAACTTTGTGATGGAGTTGATGGAAAAAGACATTGTCATACCACTGATTCCAATGGACACAATGATGCCCGTGCTGTTAGGCATGCTCGGTCTAGGTGGACTCAGAACCTATGAAAAGACCAGAAAGTAGGGAGAGCATATCCAACCAGGATACCCGCTATGGTTTTAGAAATCGGCACAGCTGTGTCTATGTGCAGCCAAGCCTTCAAAGTAATAAACAAGGGCCTATCAACAGGCCACTCGGCCATGGACCTCATGGATCGGTTCTCGCAGTTTTATGACGGCAAAGATCAAATCACAGCTATGGAAGCTGCAAGTAAAGAGAAACCTCTATTGGGTGTCGGCAGCGTAGAAGGCCAGGCATTGCAAATAGTTGCTGCCAAAGCAAAGACAGCTGAGATGGAAAAGCACCTACGTGAAATTATCTTGATCACCGTGCCCAATGGCCAGCAGTTTTACTCTGACATGCTGAGGGAGCGCAGGAACATAAGGCAGCGGATCATTGGAGACGCTCGTCGCGCAGCTGCACGGAAGAAACATATCATTAATGTGCTAATGGTCAGCAGCCTTTGCGGCCTGGTTGTCGCCATCTACTCTGTTCTGGCAGCTGCAATCATAAATAGTTAAGCGTTCGACACGATGCATTTATATGTACGTAAAAGCGTACTCTTTGCACACTTCTGTGCGCTTGATATTAAACTTAGATAAGGAGACACAGATGGCGGGTAAAGGTTCAGCCCCACGACCAATCCCTGACCAGGAGACTTTCGCGTCCAACTGGGACCAGGTGTTTGGCCGGGCTAAAAAGCAAAAGAAGTGCAGTAACTGCGGACAATACTTTGAGACTGACCAGGCAAGCAGCTGCCACCAGGGCGAATGTCCTAAAGCTCCGATCCATTGATAAACAGCAGATGTTTTATCCTATGCCCCAAGGCCACCCTGGTCCTGGGGCAAAAGAGCCTGGATCGGTGTTTTTTTATTTTGTCCACCCTTATCACCGAATGTTGCAACGGGCCACAGTTTTCCATATACTCTGGTTAATCCGATGACTCGAACCAATCGATTATGAGTCGACTGCTCTAACCAACTGAGCTATGGGCCCTTCGAGGCCGCGAGTTTACGTCATCGGATACATGTTAATCAAATGTATCTTGAGGGAGATGACGAATGACTACACTCAACAACGAAACCACAGTAAACAATGGCCCTGCAAAGGGTTTCCACGTATACCAAATCAAATATACCTACGAAGAGTACGTCTCTGGGGATTCCTATGCCCAGGAGAAGGCTGACGCTCACCGCCTGGTATCTGGGTTTGGCGATAACTTCAAAGCCGACCTGTGCAAATACTACGGCCATGTCGCTGATGTTGCAGCTACTGATGTCGACGATGCGTTCCGCATAATGAACCTTTGGACCGAAGAGGACGAGGCGAAAGTAACACGCCTTGCACCTCTGCATTCTCTGTCTGTCGGTGATGTCCTGGTCGACCCAGTCTCTGGTACTGCATATATATGCCTGGCAGCTGGATGGAGAAAGGTTCCTGCCGCTGCACATTCTTTAGATTACCAAGGGGCGGCAGCATGATCGCCTCTAAACCTGTACTAGAAGTCCAACTTGAGCCAATCGAGGTCGCTATCCGCAAGGAGCGCACTCGGCTGCAAGACATCGAGTTTGACACTGGTTCGCAGCCAAGCACCTGGCTTATTGAATATATGGTCAACGAACGTGCCCGTGGAGTCACGGGTTGGCCAATCAATCTTTAATAGAGGGAAACACTATGTACACATTAAAAGCATTTGCAGATGAACACGGCCACCGTATGTGGCACGACCGTCACCTAATGAATAGCCTCCGCATGATCAAGAAGGTATCAACATTCCGTGACTTTGCTACCAGGCCAATCACTGAATACAAGCCCACCGACATCGAGGCACTGATGGATAGCCTGGCAGACGAGGGCCTAAAGGATGGCACCATCAATCGGTACCTGTCTGCCATATCGTCGGTATTCAAAGAAGCTGTACGCAAAGAGGTAGTAACCCACGCCCCCAGTGTCCGCTGGAAGAAAGAAAGCAAGGGCCGCCCACGTTACTACACGGCCAAAGAGGTCAAGGACATCATTGATTTCCTAAAGACATCACGGGACCCCTGGATGGCTGACTTTGTTGTCATTGCAGTAAACACAGGGATGCGCCTGGGTGAAATCTTAGGCATCAACAACCCCGAATCTAAGACGTATGGCAAGGTTTCTGACTGCGGTTCTTTCGTGACACTGTTTGATACCAAGAACGGTGACGAACGCCTGGTACCCCTTAATAGGGACGCTCAGTGGGCTTTAGAGAACCTGATGGGAACCCCTAGTGCCTACTATACCCATGCCCGTTTCTACCGCACCTGGTGGGAAGCAAAAGACGAGTTAGCCAGGCACGACGATAACTTTGTATTCCACGTCCTGCGCCACACATGCGCTACCAGGTTGGCCATGGAGTTTAACGTCGAGTCTTTGACTATTGGCAAGATACTAGGCCATCGGTCTACCCAAACTACACAGAAGTACGTTCATGTGCAGCCTGACAGCATCAAAAAAGTTATGCAAAAACTGGAAAACTACTAGGAGTATTACATGGATATTAAGACATTTGTTGAGCTATGCGATGCCCACGATTGGACGTTCATGCATAGCGATGACTTCCAGAAATACAAACGGGGCAGAGTTGTCGCGGATCGCCTGGAGAAGGCCGTTAAAGAAAATGGCCATGAGTTTCGAGACATCTTTAAGATCAAGCAAGCATACTACACGCGAGGTATTGCACTATGAACGACTGGAAGAAATACGTAATGGATGGTCACACGGAATGTGACTTACCGCCCCTGGGCATAGAACCTGTCCAGGATTACACCCGCTTTAGGACCTGGGTGGACACCAACATAGAAAGAATCGAGAGAAGTATCGACAATCATCTGAAAGAAGTCCAACTGTGTAGCCACCTGGACAACGAGGCAGAGCAAATGCATAACTGCCTGGACCAGGGTATCAAGGGAATTGAAGACGCGCTGCACCATCTCAAAAGTTTAAAAGACCAACTTAACGTATAGAACGCCCCACTCACCGCTGCTTAACCGTGGCGGGATGAGTGTAGCTACTTACTATGCAATGATAGATAAGCTATTTGTAAGTAAATAGTTGGTCCCAGTAATAGGCTTAGACAGCCAGTAGGGCAGGCAATTTTATTTTGTCCACCCTATAGGAATACGACTTGTACCTTTGAGAGGGAAATATGGACACAGTTTTACAACAGCAGATCGAGCGCGAACATAAGATGTTTGACCAGGGCCGACAGCGGTACATGGGCAGACTAGAGAAAAACCAAAGCAGATCCACCCAGGACAACCCCCACAGCATTATCACCAATGCTTTGACCAGGGTATCCAAGGCCATCTCCGCAGCTATAGATGCAGAGACAGAGTCTAAAGGACGAGGTCGAAAGTTTGCCTGGTATTACGACATCCAGGGACTCGACACTGACCTCCTGGCATACCTTGGTCTCAACACATGCATGGACTCAGTGTCTATAGGCGCAAGCCTAACCTCTGCTTTAACCAAGATAGGCAAAAGGGTTGAACTGGAGGTTTGGGCCTTGGGTCTCAAGGAACACGACTCCAAGCTATCAAAACGAATAGAGACCAAAGTAACTAAAGACCACTCTTCTGAGGTTTACAGGATCAAGGCTGCAAAGATAATAGCTAAGAAAGCAGGCTACGAATTCGAGAAGTGGACCGAAGAGCGAAGGGTCAAGGTAGCGACGGTCATCCTTAACGCTATCCTGGAACACTCAAGTGTCTTTGATGTCTGGGAGCAAAAGAGACCCAGGAACACCATCAGACGTATTGGTCTGACTCCAGCTGCAAGCAATCAGTTAGCCAACATGGACCACCAGTGTTCCTGGCAGGAGCCTATGCTGGCACCGCTAATTGTTCCACCAAAGACATGGACCTCGTTCAACTCAGGTTGCTACATGGATGATGTCACCGCAGGAATGGTTCCCCTGGTCCGAAGTGCAAGCCCAGAGCAACGTAAGGCTGTACAGCACCAGTTGGCCCAGGGAACACCTTTGTACGTGGAGGCACTTAACGCCCTCCAGGCTACACCCCTGAAGATTAATACCTATGTCCTTGATGTCGTTAACAAGCTATGGGACCAGGGTATAGCCTTCGGCAAGTTTCCCAGGAAGCACCACATGGAACACCTAAAGAGACCAGAAGACTGGGAAGACATGGATGACTTCGCAAAGAAAGGCTGGTCGTTAAAAGCCAGGGCAGTGCGAGAGAAAAACCGAGAGATCGATGGTTCCATTGCCATGATGACCCAGGACCTTGGAACAGCTAATGACCTGGCTAAATTCGACAGTTTCTGGCTCGGTTGGAACTTTGATTTCAGAGGCCGTGTTTATCCTGTAAGCCACTTTAGTTACCACAGGGATGACCACATCAAAGCATTGTTTAACCTCGCCAGAGGCAAAACTATGGACGCTGATGCGGTCTCCTGGTTGGCTGTTCACATAGCCAACGTCGGTGACTTTGACAAGATCAGCAAGCAGTCTTTAGATGCAAGGATTGCCTGGGTAGAGGACAACAGCGACACCCTGTACCAGGTCGGCAGAGACCCTATTGCAACCTTTGACTATTGGTCTACAGCTGACAAGCCGTTTCAGTTCCTGGCAGCCTGCCATGAGTTAGCAAACTACATGGACGTGGGTCCTGGCTATGTCTGCTCATTGCCGCCTCAACTCGATGGCACTAACTCTGGTGTTCAGCATTATGCAGCTGCAAGTCTCAACAAAAACGATGGACGCATGGTTAACCTGGTACCTTCGGATAAGCCCCAGGATATCTACCAGAGTGTTGCTGATTCTGTACTTTGTAAACTTAATGAATCAAAAGAGCCTGAAGCTAAACTCTGGTTAGACTATGGCGTATCTCGAACAACGGTAAAGAGAAACACCATGACCTATGGCTACTCGTCGGGTAAGTATGGGTTCGGGGACCAGCTGTACGACGATGTCATGCGTCCACTAGATGACCAGGTAATGCGTGGCACACTTACAGATCACCCCTTCGGTATTGAAGAGCGAGACCAGAAGAAATCCTGCTCGTTCCTGGCAGGCATCAACTACCAGTCTATCCAGGAAGTGATCAGTAGTGCCGCCCAGGGCATGAAGTTTTTCCAAGACATTGCTGGTGCCCTGGCTCACGAAAACAAAGGTGTCAGGTTTGAGACTCCGATTGGTTTCCCCGTGTTCCAGCAGTACAGCCATTGGGATGTCAAGAAGGTCAAAATCTATTTGTTCGACAGGGACGCTAAGGTTAAACAAAGGACCCAAATCAGCATCCGTACAAAGCCAGTGCAGAAGATAGACAAGAGAAAAGCAAAGTCAGCTGTGTCTCCGAACATAATTCACAGTATGGACTCAGCGCATCTTTTGATGACTGTACTGTTGGCCAAGGACAATGGTGTCGAAGATTTCTTTATGATCCACGACTCTTTTGGGACCTTACCGGCAGACACCAACATGATGTACCAGGCAGTACGTCGGACCTTTGTCGACATCTACAGCAACTGGTGTTTGTACGAAAGTTTCTTTAAGCAGGCAACCAGTAACCTCAGTTACACCGGCCTGGCAAATCTAAACGTCCAGGTACCTGAGAAAGGGGACCTCGATTTAAACCAGGTCATTGAATCGGAGTATTGCTTTAGCTAGGAGTATCTATGGATAAACAAAAGCATTTGCAGCGACGGGCAACCCCTGTCCGTCAGCTGCAAGGTGCATCCCTTCAGTCACTATCTGCAAAACAAATCAAAGCATTAATCAACCTCAATAAAACATCGACACAGACAAAGAAATTACTGCTCAACGAATTGGTATTTAGAGCCAAGATTTAATTTGTCCACCCTATAGGAATACAAAAAAACATATGCACCCGAGAGAACGTGTTCTGGGAGTTGCCGCCCTGCTCGACAAAAAAGGCAAAGCATACCCACAGCGATTAATCATCGAAGCTAACAAGCTGGGTATCCATTTACCAAATCTTAAAACCCCTAATGTAATTAAACCCAAGGAGAAAACAAATGGCTCAGTCACGAGTTAAATTTATCAGCAGCCCAGGTCGCGCACAGTACCCCTGGCTAAACCAGCCCGACACCGCATTTGGTGGAGAGCCCAAGTACAAAACCAACGTCATCGTCGACGACGGCCAGGAGCTACAGAAGCTATGCCAGGATATTGCAGAGCGTGAGTTTGGTTCCAAAGCCGGTCGCGCCAGGATGCCATTTGACCTGGACGAAGACACTGGCGAAGTAGTAGTCAAAGTTAAATCCAAGTACGCCCCGCAATTCTTTGATGCAACCGGTCAGCCCCTGGTTGGCAAGCAGGTCCCAAACATTTGGGCAGGCAGCATCATCCGTGTCGGTGGATTCGCTGCTCCTTATTCTGTCAGTGGCAGTGCAGGAGTAATGCTCCAGTTAACAAAGGTCCAGATCATCGAGCCTGCTAAAGGCAGCGGTGGCGATGCTGACGGATTCGATGCCGTCGAAGGTGGCTATGTTGCTCCAGAAATGACACAGGATGACTTTGAAAATGAAGAGCAAGTATTGGCAGAGACGACGGAATCAGCCGACCGCTTCTAGCAGCGGTAACCGGTTAAAGGAGATAGGTATTCGCCACGGTTTCAGAAGCGGCCTTGAGGACAAGATAGCACAGCAAATAGTTGCTGCCGGTCACAAGGTTGAATATGAAACCGACAAGGTCGAATACGAAGTACCAAGTCGCAAAGCTAAATACACGCCCGACTTTAAGCTGCCAAAACAAGGTGGCTTTTTTTACGTCGAGACAAAAGGCATATGGGATACAGCAGATAGACAAAAGCATCTACTGATCAAAGAGCAACAGCCTGACCTGGACATCAGGTTTGTGTTTAGCAATGCGAATTCAAAACTCTACAAGGGATCGAAAACGACATACGCAAGCTACTGCGAAAAGCAGGGTTTCATGTATGCCCACAAAACGATCCCCGACGAGTGGCTGGCTGAATAGTCAGTTAAGGAGAGCAGGGGTCATCCTCGGAAACGGGGGTGGCCCTTTTTTGTTTTTAGAGAGGGAAACAAATGATA
>Ga0209603_1000938_pt1 | contig 32352 bp, 19 predicted proteins | sample COGITO_mtgs_1206_FD_184812 | JGI IMG/M metagenome (GOLD analysis project Ga0209603, IMG submission 184812) | Pelagic marine microbial communities from North Sea - COGITO_mtgs_120607 (SPAdes) (version 2) | ecosystem: Environmental > Aquatic > Marine > Epipelagic ... | reverse complement strand
GATTGTATTCTAGTCTAACTAGTTGGCTGTCTATGGTGCTTATCTTAGCTGTTAAGTCAAACCATATACCCGCTATAGATACAATACCTGCTATTATACCTATTAATGTTTTTATGTCAAGTTTTACTTGTGACTTGTCTGATAACTCTTCCATTATTTAAAATTTACGTTTTCTTTTTTTACTTTTATTTTTAGTTTTCTTTTTTGAAACTGGCGGACCCATTACTTCCCATTCTGACCAACCCAATACTAAAGCAATACTTTCCCATGTTTCAGTTTCTTGTTCAAAAGCTTTATCTAAGTTGTTATATTTTTTTATAACTCTATCTAAAGGAATATTTGTAAATGATGAAAGAATTTGCCCACCAGCTAAATAAGCTGGGTTATCTAAACTAAATCCTTTTTCTGCTATTTCGTCTTTTTCCCAATTAAGAGTTCGCAATGCTGATCTAAATTTAGTTACTTTAGAATCTAATGGTGGTGAAAAGCTTAACATTTCTAAAGCAGCATCTTCAGTTTTAGGATTTTTCTTTTGATTTTCAGTATAATATTTAAGTATTATATTTTTTAAAGTTGATGCCGCTGCTCCATATATTCCCATGCCTCTTAAAGTAGAGTCAGCCATACCGTTAGCTATTCTTAAAGACTTGTCTTGAGGCTCTTCATCTTCATCATCAAACAACATAGCAAATAAAGCGTTTTGTAAGGCGTTGAACATTAAGTTTTGCGCGCCTTGATAATATATTATTCTACCTATTTGACCTTTCCAAGCTCCTGGTCCACCTCTTCCGTTTATTAAATCTAAGAAATCTTTTTTAGATCTTCTAGCGTATTGCTGCGGAGTGTTAGCAAAAGCTAATATAACTCTACCAGCAACACTAGCTTGTTCTTGACTTATACGATCTGTTCTACTAGACTGCTGTGTTTCTTCTGATATAGCATAAAAGTCTTCAAACGCTTTTGACTCTGCTTCTTGTTGTGTTAATCCTTGTTTTAAATAAGTATTTATTCTATTTCTATAAAAAGTTGCACCACCTGAAGCAATAGCAAAGCTATCTGCTATTTGTGTAGGTAAAAACCCTTTTTTAAGTAAATAAGCTATAGCTGCTTTTGGTTTGTTTTTAGCATCTTTAACAGCGTCTGCTATTTCAGATTCGTTTACATTTATCTTTAAGCCATTACGCCTTGCTACTAAGTATTCAGAATTAAATAATCTATTAAAATCTTTCCAATATTGAGGTTGATTAGCAAACGCTAAACCAGCTTTTAATATATTGTTATCTCCGTAGTTAACAAAATTTATAGCTGATATAGTTTGTAATATAGCAGATTTAGTGTTAAAGAACATGATAGCTCCAACAGAGTTGTTTAGCCAATCTGTTATTTCGTTTATAACTCTACTACTGCTTTTTTGTCTGTTAGTACCAGACTTCATTCTAGCTATAATATTTTCTAAAGCTTCTCTATAGTTTTGTCCGTAAGCAGCTTCAAGTTTATTTAAGTTTTCAGGAGAAAACATAATATCTATGTTTTGTTCCCATTCTTGTAAATAATCTTTTCTTACAACATTGTTTATACCTCCTATAATATCAGTAGTTATAGTTCCAGCTAACCAAGACTCGTCAGGTTCAGGATACATTCTATCTTTTTGTATCATTTGCAAACCTTGAGCAAACTGCTTTAATTCAAAATCGTTTTCAATAAAAGATATTAACTCTACAGCATCTCTTTTTGATAACCCAGGTATTTCCATACCTTGCTGAGCCCATATATATGCTCTTACAGCATCTCCATATGTAAAACCATCCATAGCTTCTTTTTTAAGAGTTTTAGGTATAGTTTTAAATTGTTTTTTAAGAGCTCTAAAATCATTTGCTACAGATATTTTAGCTTGTGTTAAAGCGTTTTCAGCTTTATTAAAAGGATCTAGTAAGTTTTCTTTAAAAAATTTCATACCAGCATCACCAGTTTTACCCTTACCTAGTAAAGGATATAATAAACCTACAAAGTCTTCTGCTTGAGGTGGTATAAACCAACCCGCGCTTTTACCTCTACCTAAAGTTCTTGCTCTTGCTGTTGAAAAGTTTTTATAGTTAGCAATACCTGTTGCATCTTCTATAATATCATTAAACTGCTTATTAAGGTTTGATGCTTTACTAAATTTAGCAATTTGAACTTTAGACTTAACGTCTACTTGGTCTAGTATTTGTTTAACTGCTTTTACGTTTTTAATTGCGTCATCTGCAAAATAAAAATTATTATAACCCAAAGCTGTTTTAGATAAAACCCAATCAGCTTTTGCTTGTGGTGATCCATTTTCTAAACCTGTTATATTAGCTAAAGGTAAACTTAACCCTATACCGTCTAAAAACTTTTTAATTGCACTAGCGGCTATTTGTGGTCTAGCTGTTAACACAAATATATCTTTACTACCAAACTTACCTTGACGTTTTAACGCTAAATCAGCAAGTGGTCCTTTTTTACCATCTACAACTTTGTTAAATTCACTAAAATCGTATTTAGCTCCTTTAGCAGTTAGCTCAGCATCTCTTTTAGCAAACTCTGTAGCGTCTATTTTCATTTTTTTACCATCAGGCATTGTAACTAATATCTTGCTATTTGTTCTAGCTAAAGTATCGTCAAAATCAAACACGCTAATACCTTTTTCAGGCGTGTCAATATTTCTAGCAAGCTTCATGGTTTTATCCATGTTAGACATTATTTCAACTTGCTTACTAATAGAAGCATCGACTGGTATGTTTCTAGACATTTTTCCGTTTTGAGTTTTTGCTTCTTTTTCAGTAATTTTAGTTTCTCCTTTCGCTATAAAGCCATAAGAATTAACTCCTGTTTTTTCAGCAATACTTTTACCGTCATTCCATATAATTTTAGCAGGATCAATACCGCCTCTTGTATTACCTACGTTTATATTAAAGTATCTAGCCCATGTTTGGTCATTTATAGTCCAACCTAAAGGCATTATAGAACCATAGTTAAACTTTTCACCATTTAACATTGTTCCTTTTAGTTTTTTATCATCTATTTCGTTAATTGCGCCTTGGTAATAGTTGTTTTTAACACCATTAAATTTAGATTCCACTGTTCCGTTTATAGCTAATGCAAATAAGTACTTAGCAACACTTGAAGCTGGTAAACTATGTTCTTCTACAAATCTTATCCCTTTTGGCCCAGCTTGTAAATTAGTTGTAAAAAACCTAATAGGTGCTGATGTTCTCATAAAGTGACCTTGATTAGAAGGTGTAGATGCTAATATAGCGCCTACAAAAGCTGCCGCGTTTTTATCATCTTTAATAGCTTGTTCAAATATTAAAAATATTTCTTTTAACCCATCTATTGATTTATCTTGCTCAGCTTGAAATTTACTAGTTTTTATTTTATTAAAACTTTGTTTTTTATTCTCTTTCATATTAGTGTACTTTGTACTTGACAAAGCAGCCATAATATTAGGGCTAACAGAATTTTCATTTGCAAACTTAACAGCAGGTTGTACTACACCGTCTATTTCATACTCTCCATTTTCAATTTGATCTATCCAAGCGTCTGCTTCTGTTACATTTCTAAAAGGTAAATTACCAGCAAAATCTCTCAAAGTACTACTGTCAAACGTATCAACGTCGTAACCAACTGACACTGGGTTTCCACTATCGTCTAACTCTTGTATTAAAATTTGATAACCAGTATCGGATTGTGATTCAGGTTTTGAACGAATATTTGGATCTAAAACAGAATCATCAGTTGTTCCTTGCATGCTTCTCCAAAAAACCTTAGGAAGCTTAGTTATCATGTTGCTAGTATAAGCGTAGTCTAAAAACTGTTTTCTACCTTTAGCAGTTTTCATATCAAACCCCTCAACATTTAAATCTTTTAATAATTTTTTATAACTAAGAGCTTGGCTATTGTATTGTTGTAATTTTACAGTATTAAAAGGACCACTTTGAAAAGCGTTAGTTAAAGTTAATTGATCAGCTATATCGTCATTAAAGTCGTTTAACTCAACTTTAGAAAACTTAACGCCCTTAGGTCTTTTTATACTTATAGAAACTCCTTCTACAGTAAAATCACCGTCTACTAAATTAGATATAGCTATAGCTTTTTCTAACACGCCTGGGTTTTGTATAACTTCCATAGTAGCGTCTAAAGCTAATTCTTGGGCCAATGCCTCTGCTAGTGCAGTTTTTCTAGTTCCTTGAGTAGATCTACCTACATCAGAACCTAAAAAGTATTTTATAAATTCAGCTTTAGTTATTTTTTTCTTAGTAAAAACAGCGTTACCTTGCGCTGTCTTTTCTCTTACTTGCTTACCGTCTTTCATTACAGGATCTGCAAAGTCTCTAAATCTTTTGTTTATTATTTCTTGAGGTAGTGCTTTGTATATAGCTTCAAAATTGTCTCTTAAAAAAGTTTCATAACTATCAGTTCTACCCATCAACTTAGCTATAACAGGTTTTAGTTCTGTTTTAAATTGTTTTTCTAATTGTTTTTTAAACTTAGGTGATTTAACACTAGGTAATTTAGTTCCAAAAGTTTTAATTACAGCGTTTTTAATTTTGTCTATAACATCATCTTGTAATTTTAAATCTTTTCTTAACTTAGGCTTTGGTTTTGGTTTTGTTTTAGTTTCAACTTCTTTAGAAGTTTCTGTAGCAACAACTGCTTTGGCTTCTGTTACATCAGTTTCAAACTCTTGCTTTAAAACTCTATTAGCAGCTTCTATAGCTCTTGATGACAAAAATTTATTTATATAAGCAGCTAAGGGAACATTAGTTTCAGCGTTATATTCGTTTATCATATCTATAACGCCACGTTTACCTGTTAGTATTTCATCAACAAGTAATTGCCTTTCAAATCCAGGTACGTTTTGGTATTTGTTAGCTAATTTGTTAGCCATACCTCTATATTGTTCTATTATTTCAAAAGCACCATCTTTACCTTTTGTTTCAAATATTTCTTGAACAGTTTCAGAAGCATTTTTAGAAAGTTTAGTATCAGTTGTAATGTCTTTACCTGCGTCCGCTAATTGTTTAGCTCTTTCAGATATTTTACCTTCAGAAGTATTTTTAACATATGTTTGAACAAAGTTATATAGATCTTTACCGTCCTTAAATTTAAAATCGCTTGGATCAACATCTAATTTACTACTAAATAAACCACCAACAAAATTAGCTAATTTTTTAAACACACTGTCTGTCGCTTGGCTGTACTCTATGTTATTTTCTTTTAATACACTAGCAAATATCGTAATGTATTCATCAGGATTTTTTTCTAAATAATCTGGACTGTAATTTGCATCAGCTCTAGCTATAACTAAATCATGTATTGATTTATTTTCAGATTTTAATACTTTTAAAAATTGGTCTTTTAATTTTTTAGCCTTTACTGGATCTCTACTAAATTCAGATTTTAACACTTTGTGTAAAACCTCATGTATACCAGTGCCTATATTACCATTGTTACGCATAGCAGAGGCAAGCATTTGAGCTTTATTAAGAACTATTTGACCATTATCTAACTCAGTACCTTCAACGTTAGTTTCATTTGAGTTAGTCATTTCCATAAAAGCAGCGTCATCTTCTACAACTTCTACAGCTTGACCTGTTCCAACAGCGTCTTCACCAAAATCAGTTCTACCTGTTTCTTTGCCTAGTTTTTGAGCTAAAGCTATTTCTTCTCTTACATTAACTTCAGATAATATTTTTACTTTATCGTTTCTTATTGATTTAAACTCAGAATTTAAACTGTTTAATATATCTGTTTTATCTTTTTCATTTATAGTGTTATCGTTAAGAGTAGCGTCATATAATTGTCTCAGCTTATATATTTGATCTTCTTTTTCCATCAAATCGTTTTGCTCTTGCTGAGTCATCTTATCCATGTTCTTAAAGTCTCTAGCCATTATCTGCTGAACTTTAGTAGCGCCTTCTTGTAACTCGTCTTCTAATTTTTTTCTTATTTTACCGTCCATAGAAGGATTGTTCATAAGTATATTACCTATTTCATCCATTCTTGTCTGAATCTTACCTATTGCTTCATTAGAATCAGGTGGTTGAAACGCTCTGTACATTTTTATACCTAAACCAGGCGCTTTGTAAACAAAACCACTCATAAATGCTCCAGATATAAATTCATCTAACATACCGTCAAATAAATCAACGTCTTTGTCTAACACATATCTTTCTAAAGCTCTTTGTGAAAAACCAGCTATAGCTTCAGTAAAACCTTCTTCAAAAGTTTCTTTACCATAAACAATAGCGCCTAAAGCAGCGTTTTTAGCTCCTTTTTCTGTAAATAAATTTTTTATGTAATCTCTACTACCTTGTTTTAAAGATTTTTTACTAGCTGCTAAACCTCTTTTTATTCTATTTAATTGACCTAAGGTTATTCTTTCACTTAAAGCTTCTGCTAAACCAGTACCTAAAGCAACAGTGTACATTTGAAGAGGCGTATACTCAGCTCCGTATAAGTCTATTTCTTCTTGCATGTTATTAAACGACGCGCCTGCTGAGCTAGCACCTAGCAATGGAAGCGCCCATCCACCTGTGGTTAACATAACAGCTGTGTTTGTAGCTTGAGACCCTACTAAATAAGAACTCCATTGCCACATATCACTCCAATTGTCTATTTCACTTACGCTAATAGGTTCCGCTAAACCTTCTCTCATGTTGTTTATAGCAGTGTCAATGCCAAAATTAGTTTTTTCTAAACCTTCCATAGCCAACACGCCTTTATGAAGCCAAGAATCTTTATCTGTAGTATATTTAACAACATCACCAACAGCTTCCCATGGTGTATAAGTAATTCTATCTACAAATTCATCAACACCATCGACAAAATCATACGCACCACCTACTAAGGCTCCTACGGGATTTACTAGCCAACCTTGGTTACGACTAACCGTATCTAAATAACCTCTAATATCTTCTGCTTTAGTACCTATTTCTATTTGCTTATTAACAACATCACCATAAGCGTCAATTAATCCTTGTCTCTCTTTTATAAATAAACCCGCTTGCTCTATTATCAAATCAGCCTCTTCTTGATTTTTTGGCTTTAAAGTTTGTAAAGACTTTAGCGATTGATCAATTTTTTGTATTTTAGAATCTATGTTTACAGATGTAGCTATATTGCTTTGTGCTTGTTTGTCTAAGTTACTAGCGACTAAAGCAGCTGCTTCTTCTGATCTATTTTGACTATCACCTTCAGTAAAACCATCCCAACCAGATTCTTTTGTGTTACGTTTTATTATAGCTTCTTTTTGCTCTGCTTTTATATAATTATTTATAAAAAGATCATCAACAGATGTTTGAAAAACTTTATCGTCTTTGTTATCTTTTATATATTTTAAAATTTTCTCATCAGAAATGTTTTTGTTACCTTGCTTTGTTAATTCATTTATGGCAACTTTTTTTCTATTTGCTTTAATAATATTAAAATCCCTTATTTTTTCTGGATCTTTTAATATTTCTTTTCCCTCTACAATAGTGCTTATTTCTTTTTTTTCTGTATAATCACCTAAACTTCCTGGGCCAATAGGATTTCTATCAAAAAAATCTTTAACGCTTAAAGTATAATAATATGCGTCATCTATTATACTATTTTTTTGAGTGTCTTTAGAAACGTTCTTATTGTCTTCGTTACTAAAGGGACCTTTAAAAGAAGACTTATCAAACATGCTCATATTTGGAAACATGGACTCAGTTGCTTGATCAGCCTCTTCTCTTCTAGTAGTTTGACTAGAAATATCTTGTCTTAATTTAGATAATTTTTCTTTTGCTTGTAAAATTAACTCTTCTTCTGTCCCTGCTAGTTCTTTATCTTTTTGTATTAATCTTCTCGCTTCTTCTAAATCCAAAGAACCATCCGCCGATAGTGAGACCGTATTGTTTGTCGATCCCACATTGGTCTCCGCATTTACAGCAGGATCGTTTTTCTTTACTGGTTTAGGTGAGAACTGTTCAAAAAAGAACTTTTTATTTTCTTCACTCAATTCATTTATATCAACTGGTTCGTCAAAACCAATTGCTGTATAAAATTCTGGTTGATTCATATATATATATTATTTAACTTTGTAATCAGCCACTTCTTGAAGCTGCTTTACTCTTTTATCTACTTCTTTTTTATACGCGCTTATTATTTCGTCTAAGCTCATAGAGCTTGTATCTTTTGAGTTTTTAAAATCTTCAAGCGTATACGTATCACTTATTTCGTTTCTAGCGCCTGCGTCTCTTTTTTGATTTTTTTGTTTAATAAATTTTATTTTTAATTCTTGTAAAAAGTCTTCTTTTCTTTTTTGTGAATCTTGAGCCGTGCCTTCAAACCTTTTGTTCCTTTCTCTTATTTTTTGAAAATATGCAATAAAATCTTTTTGTTTATTAAGATCATATTTTATAACCTCAGGAGACACAGGTTTACCATCGTCATCTAATTCAGTTTCGTCTCCAAAAGACACAGTTATTATACTTCCTTTTTCAGTTACTTTAAGGTAGTCGCCGCTTTTTTCAGTAGCTTGCATAGAACCAACAGGATCAGTTGTATAAATATTAACTGTATCTCCAGCTTGCGTATCAGAAACATCTTCAACTTTTACCTTAGGTTTTACATTAAAAGTAGAGTTTTCATCTACACCTACCATATTGCTAGTAGGATCAAAAGAACCATCTTCACCTCTTTCTTCAAATTGAATTTGTTGCTGTATAGGAACATTTATATCTATAGCTTGATCTATTAACCAATCAATAGCTGTTTTCATTTTAGCTGGATCAGCAGCGTCCCACAATAAGTTTTCGTCTTTTAATTGATCTACTGTTTTGTCTTTATATATTTGATCAGCCCACACGCTAGCAAAGTCTTCACCTTTAGTTATGTCGACAATAGCATTATTCATAGGACCGCTTAATACTTTTTTAACTTGATCAATATTGGTGTAAGCTATAGAAGTTCCGTTTTCTTTTTGTTCTTCATAAGTTGAAGCTTCTAAAGCCGCTTTAGCTACGTCAGTTAAACCTAAGTCATCTAAAGCCACTGTTGTTATTGCTAAACTATCTCCTTTAGCGTCTAATTTTTCAAACTCACTTAAGTTTAAGTTATAGTTCCAATCTTCTCCATCTAATTTACCTGACCCTTTCAAATACATTTTACCGCTATTGTCTTCTGCTAAAGTAACTTCACCAGATCCTTCTAATAACTTTGAAAATAATATTTCTAAATTAGGATCGTTTAATTTTGATAGTAAATTATTACCTCCAGCTCCATTATCCATCATGTATTTAGCTTGAGCTAAAACTTTTGGTGCTAAAGTTTTATATTCATCTATCATGTTAGATATATAAGCTAAAGACCTAGCGCCTTCTTGAGGATTTATAAGACCTGAATCAATATTGTTTTTGATTTTAACATAATCATCTACTTTGCCATCAAAAAACTTTCTCATGTTATCATCATAGGTGGCGTAATCAACGCCTTCTATTTTACCTAAACTTTTGTAAGCAGTTTCGTACATTGTAGCCTCTCTGTTACGTATAGCTTTTTGCTTTGCTGTAAGAGCATCTTGACCTTGTTGCCATGCGTTTCCTAAAGCAACAAAAGGCGCTGCTATAGATTGTATTTCTCTTTCGTCAAAAGGTTTTATTACTGTTACTGGGTAACCTGCTTGATTTTGTTTTGCCATTGTTTTTATTATTATTGAGGTGGAAATTCACCAAAAGCACCTGAAGTTGCTAAATTGCCTATACCACTTAATCCACCTGCTAAAGCATTAACACCTGACGCTCTTGCTTGCGCTTGATTAGCTTCTGCGTTTGCTTGTTGACCATATAATCTGCTAAGCTTAGTATTATCTCTACTTTCTTGTGTGTTAAATTCAAACATTCTACCTTGCGATTCAGCGTTTTGTAATCTAATAGCATCGTTCATTTCTACACCTTGTACTCTTTGTTCTTCAGCAACTTGTCTTTGTTGTAAGTTTTGCTCTCCTTGAGCTCTTAATTTTTGGTTTTGCGCTTCTTGTTGTTGTATGCTAGCGCTTATACCTTGTTTACTCTTAAGCGCCATTTGTGCTAACGCTGTAGCCCCTCCAGCACCAGCCCCTGTGGCTCTTAGTGTATCTAGAGTGTTTGCTAGTGCTATATCTGCCTCTTCTGCTTGCATCTCTGCTGCTTGAGTTGCCACACCTAGGTTAGCCATAGGATTAGACATCATACCAGTTAAGTTTTGAGCCATATCTGAAACTCCTTCCATGTTATCAAAAGGATTTATAACCTCTTGTCTCCCATTTTCTAAGTCTGCAATAGCTCTACGTGCAGCTGCGGCTTTTCTACCTGCTCTTCTTGCTGCTTTTTTAGCTCCAATGCCTTTAACTACTGCGCCACCTACTGTGCCAGCGACCGCTGCTGTTACTGCTGCCATATTAAATTGTTTTTATTATTTCATAAGAAGGTTTTTCATCTACAGAATAACCTAACTTTTTATGTATTTTTATTAAATGTTTGTTTCTACCTATGCTGAATATGTAAGATTTACCTTGTTTTTTTATAAACTCTTCTGCTGTATCTATTAAAAGAATTATAGCATCTTTTCTGTCATTATCTCTGTAGTTTGGATTTGATACTATCCATTCTAATAAAACACCTTGTGAATTAGTAAAATATAAAAAACCTGAAACTATAGGTATACCATTTTTTTCAACCATAAACCCACCAGTTCCATTGTCTGGTAAAAAATCTTTAGGTGGAGCCACTTTCCAGTATCTCCATTCTAACCACCAAGAAACTAAAGTATCCCAGTCGTTATGTTGTATTTTTCTAATATTTAATTTCATATAATTTTATTGCAGTGAGAAAGTACTTCCCACAGAAAATAATTCTTTTAATTGACCAACAGCCGTAGGTAATAACGTTTGTGTTTGCCCATTGGCTGTTACATCTCTTCCAATGTCTGTTCTCATTGTAACTAAAGCTGTATAACCTTTTATACCCATCATTGAGTCGCCAAAAATAACTTCATCTTGTTGAGCTGGAGTATTACTTTTTATAGCGGCTACGTATTTGTTTTGTTTTCTAGCAAACCCAGCATATTGTACTACTCCGCCATCTGTGTATTGACCTTGATTATAACTCCATATTGTTGAAGCTGTGTCAGTTGATATTTCCCAAGCATCTTCATCTACATTTAAATCAAGTCCTGTTTCGTCGCTTAATATAGATGTAACTTCCCAACCGTTAGTTCCTTCGTAACTTATTGTGTTAAAGTTTTTCATTTTATCAGGAGCTGGATTTAATATAAATTTAACTTCACTAGGCGCTGAAACTGCGTCATCATGAAATTTATTTCTAGGGGCTCCTTTTACATAACTTTGATACCATTTACCGTTTTTACTAGTATATAAATTACCTTTTACACTAGTTATAAAGCTAGGATTGTATGTATAAAATGTTGTCCAACCAATACTTCTTTCATCAAAACACAATGTTTGGTAATCAGAAGAACCATACTCAGTTACTATATTTAATATATAGTTTTGATTATGTATGTCATAACCTCCGGTTAAAGTTCCTGTAGATGTAATAGTAGATAATTGTGTTCTAAAGTAATCACTCATACCGTAATTAGATATTTCAGTAATACCATCTTGTGATAATCTTAATACAGCATTTCTATTTTTATCAACAAAGTATTTTCTATAACCGTAAACGGCAAAAGATTCTGGATTTGTACCAATACCCCAGTTACCTGCGTAAGGAGTTATTTGACCTATAACTAAATTAGCGGTAGTTGTTATTGCAGAACCTTCAGCTGAATATATAGCGTCTTTATCTATCAAAGCTCTGTTAACTTTTCTTTCTTGAAATACTATAAGGTTTGTGTCTTCTGCGTGTAATCTTTGTATTGATCCACCTATTGGGTCTACGCTTCTAGTTATTTCTTCTGCTACACTAAATTGATTAGTTTGGTTTATACCTGTTCGTGAGTTAAATACACCTGAATATATTAAAGAATTAGCTCTAGTAGATGATTGAGCTTCTTCTTCAACTAAATAAGCCTTAACTCCAAAGTCAACAGTTGTATTATTATAACCACCTTTTATTCTTGATTCTTCAATAAACCAGTCTTCATTAGGGTCAGCTACTTGCGGCACTGCTGTGCTAGCTAATCTCTTTAATGCAAAGGTATTAAAATAACCTAATTCAATAGTAACTGCCATATATTAATTATTACTTGTTTTTACTTGTTTTTTACAATGGACCTAAACTACATTGGTTAGTATATTCACCATCTCCAAAGTCTGGAAAAAATGTAACTGTACTTGCTGATCCTGTAGAACATATTGGACCTTGCACATAAGAAGACAACACTCTGTATTCACCAGCTACTTCAAACCAATATTTTGTTTTGTAATCTGTAGCTGCTCCACTTAAATATACTCCATTTAAATAATTCGCTGTACCTACAGTCCCTGCACTTGTGACTATTGCGCCACCATTTTGTTGTATTTTATAATAAACAGCTTGCGACCAAGATGATTGCGAGTTTTGTCTATACTGTATAGTGTAATAAACATTAGCTCCTTCATCAGTAGCTGGTGCTGATGTGAACCTAAGCGTAGGTTCTATATACATTCTAGCCCCAGAATTTAATCCTCCGCTAGTAGTGCTACCTATTATACTTCCGCTATACTTATTTGCTACATTGTAATAAGTATAATTGTTTGATGTGCCATAAAATATAGTAGGTATACCTGTTGAAGGGTATGTTCCTAAACCACCACCAACTCCAGTTTCTAAAGCACTGTTGACAAAAGCCCATATTTGTCTATAATTTCCACAACCAATGTTTAATCCAGTAAGTATTGGTCCGTTACAAGGGGCCCTATTTATATGTTGAGCACCTACAGTAAATGATAAAGAGCAATTGCTTTGTATGCCTGTATAACCTGTAGCGCCTGTTGTTATTCCATTGTTATCTGTTACACCTACGTTAATAGTGTAAGTTTGCCCTGTAACCAATGATGATCCTGATTTAACGGTTAACACGCCGTTAGATGGCGTAGCAAATTCAAATATATTTACAGCACCATTAGTATCTACTTGAGATATAATACTAAATACTAATTCTTGCTGATAATTATTAACATCCGCAGATCCATTAACCCATTTACCGTACGCGGCAGTTCCTCCAACTGTTTCACCAGTTATAAAATTAAATATATTAGTATCGTTTACAGACGGCGCGTCAACTCCAGTTAAAGTTATAGGACATTGATTTCCTACTAAAGTTTCTGGAGCTCTATTTTTAACCTTAACATTCATTGTAGATATAGTATCAGAATAAACAGTTCCACTACCCGCTGTGTAATTAGTTGTAAATGTTATTGTATAATTATTTACTTGAGGAGAATTAGTTCCGTACCAAAAATAAGCATCTAAACCTGTAGTAGCCGCGTCACCAGTGTATAAGCCGTATGTACCAGCGCTACCTCCAGTATTAAGTCTTAATTCAAAAGTTTTGTTGTTTACAGCGTTACCTGCGCTATCTACTATAGTTGTTATGACTGCAGAATTTAAGTTATTTCTAGGAGTTCCTCCACCATCAACAAAACTAAAACTAGCATCAATAGCTGTTTCAGGCTCTGCATCTTCAAAGAAAGATAATTCTGTGTCTGTTGTTGTAACTAGCCCTTCGTATTGAGCATCAATAGCAGCGTTTAAATCTACTAAATTACCAGTAGAAGATGTTTCCCAAAATATATCTAACAAAGAAACCGTAGGATCTGTCTCAGATATAGTTAAAAAAGGCTGCATAGTAATTATTGCGCCAGAAGATCCAGCCGCATTAATTGTACATATAGCGCCTAGTTGATTACTTCTATTCCTTGAAGCATTTACAGGGTCTGTGTCATTAGTTTCTAATACTCTTTGACCTACGCTTAGCTCTGCAAAATAAGGATTAGCATCAGCATTGTACAATGGAGCCATGTCATTATTACTGCCTCCAGGCGTAGTACCCCAAGGTATTTTACCTGTAGCATTATCAAAAGCACCAGCAGTTACCCCAGCTTGAAAAGGTGACGCTTGTATCTCGCCATCTTGTATTGTTGTAATATTTCTTACAAACTCAGAACTTATATTAGGGTAATATTGTTGGTTCCAAGGAGTTGAATGATTTGTATATGGTATAACTGGTGTTCCAGTTTGTTTATTGTTTAAATCTGGGTTGTTTACTCTTCCAAATAATCTAACGCTACTATTAAATTGAGTTTGTTGACCACTAACTTCTGTTAAATCTCTAGGTACTTTATTTACATTATCACCAGTTAAAACAGTAAACGCGGTTTCGTTTTGCTCTATGTTTTCTATTACTGGATAACCATTTACAAAACCTGGTAAATAAACATTATAATAATCTTGCTCTTGTTGTTTAACTACGGTTTTATAAGAAAACCAACCTAATGGAGTTGTTATAGCGTTCCATATACCAGGACCAGGATTATCAACAGGGATAGCTTCATTAAAAGTAATTCTAAAAGCATCACCTAACCAATTAAATACATCGTTATCTAAATATTTTTTATAAGATGAAAACACTGTAGAACCAGGTTGATTAGGATTGTCGTCTTGAGTAGATAAAACAACATTTGATTGTCTACCATATCTGTCTGATAAAACTAAACCAACTTGATAAGTTCTGTTTTCTTTTAAAGAGCTATTAGGGAATTGAGTATAGTTATCATAAACTACAGATTTATCAGCTATAGTAACACCATAATTAGCAGCCAAAGGACTACTATGCTTATCTACATAATTACCATACACAACTCTATTTCCAATTATTTCTTGTGATAATGCTTGTATAGGTACTTTGTCGTATACTCTAACGGTTTGATTTTCTGGTAAAGTCTTATAAGGTTTACTAGACTCGTAATTATAGTCTAGGTACTTAACCGTATTATTAAAATGAATTAAGTCTTCATATATTATAGATGTAAATGTTGTGGCGCTTGTTATTTGCACAGTGTCAAGAACTTTTACAGCTAAAGAATCAGACTCTTTATACAATATATCAATAGACTTAACGTGAAGGCTTTCTATCAAAGCAGTAGCATTGGCTGCTGTTGCTAAAACTTGATTAGACTTTATTATTTTTGGTATAGGTATTCTCAGCAATATATTATCAACATTGTTTTGCATCCATGACACTATAGTACTTTGATAAGCGTCGTTCATGTCTTCTAGTTGTGTTTTTATACCTTTACCGAATAAACCATATTGCTCAGGTATAAACATTATTTGACTAAAAGGAGCCATTAAAGAATACTCATTGTCAATAAATTTAATCCTATAACTAAATCTTACGTATTCTTGTTTTAATAAATCTGGATCACCTTTCCATTGAGGATTATAATTAGGGTTTTTGCCTACTAGTAAATCTGGAAAAGGTGTAAATGATGCTATAGTGTTTGCTACATCTAAAGTTATGATTGTGTTGGTGCCACTAATAGTTACAGAAGTTATAACTCCAGTATTAGCTGGTGTAGCGCCAAGACCGCTGCTTGCTATTGCTGCGGCGTTTGTAGGACAAGTAACATACATGCCTACTGTTGGTGTGCTATTTAATAAACTAGTTGCTATAGTTATGTTAGAACCAGCGGCTCCACTAGCCACAGCATAACTTTCTATTAAACTGTAGTTGCTAACATACTCACTAGACTGGTTTTCCATAGAAGGTCTACTAAAATCTATTTTAAAACCGTCTGCTAAAGTTACAGCTTGTGATAATTTAACAGTTTTATTTGCTGTTATCTCAATTACAGTAATTAAAGAATTTATAATTATTGCACCTGTTTTAATTCTATCACTAACAATATCTCCTATCTGTACATTAGTAGCTGCAGAGTCTAAAACAACTAAATTACTATTGTTTACAGCGCCATCTACTGTATATGAATTTCTTTCCATAGCAACTATAGGCTCAAACGGATAGTATTTAGCTACAGATATTTGGTCTTCATTATAATAATAAGTAGGTGTTGCTAAATTTGTAGGATTTGCTTTGCTTATATTTATTTTTCTTGGTTGATTTAAATTGTCTGTCCAAAAAAGTAATTCTTCAAGCAAGTTAACACCGTAAATAGGAAATGCTTGATTAAAGTTTAACCAATAACCACTTACTAATAACGAAGTTATGTTAGTATTTATGTTATATGAGTATATTCTACATATGTTTGTGTTAGCAGCCCTAACAACAGGTGTTTCGTTATTATAATAATCTGTAGCAAAAAAATATATTATGTCATTAGTTTTATCAGCAAAATACCCTATAATTTTTATGTTTTCATTACCAGTAGATGCAACAGCTTGACTACCTAAAATATTTTCAAACTCACCAACAGTCGATCCTTCTGATCTACTCACTTGTAAGTTTGTTGCTTCTCTATACTCTCCATTAGGAACAAGTCTAGCGTCTAAATCTTTATTCATTTTACCTTTTAAAAAGGTATTTTTAATTTCTGCCATGTATTAATTTTTAATCCACTTAGATTTACCTCTCATTACTTGAACAATTTGATCAAGTTTTATGTTAGATAATCTTATCTTAGCATTTCTTAGTTTAGCACTTCTTTCTTTTTTATATCTTTGAACTATATATTCAGGTTGATTTATTCTGCTAGCTAATATAGAGTGATTTATATGCGCGTACATTGCATCTTCTGCTAACTTAGGTACTTTAGTATCTAAATCAGTAGCAAGCCCGTCTGATATGTATTCTAATACTATTAATTTTCTAGCTAAATTACTTGAAAAATTAAAAGTACCTCTTCTTTCATCTATAAGATACCAACCATTTACCTGTGTAGTTGATGGATTTAAACCATATCTTTCACCAACAGCTTGTTGCCATAACATAGGATAGCCATCTAACCAAGCGTCTGTATTATATGCAGCGTTCCACGTGTAGTTTCCTGTTATTTTTCTTGTATCAGCTTGGTTCCATCTCTCTACGGTAGTTGGTGGAACTTCTATGTTATTAGAATTAGCATCTTGTATAGGAAAACCAGCTTGATCTTGTGATAAAGCTGAATAAGGAGCTGTAGTTAAATTATTAGCAGGGTATATTATTCTTTGAACGCCTAGTTGATCTATCCAAGATAATCTTACTATATTAACATAATCTTGTGGTATTATTAATGATAAGCTAGAAGGTATACTTAATTCAACTGACTTTATACTTTTTAAAGTATCATAACTAAATTCTTGTAATCCACGCTTAGCATGAAATATAACATCTGTTCTTTTTACATTAGGCACTAGTTTACCTTCACCAACGTATGCCACTAAGTAGTTATTAACTATATCACCAATGCTAATATACTCGTAACTTCCGTAGTTGTTTTCTATAGCAGTTTGCCTCAACTGTATCATAAACCAAGTTCCAGCAGCTATTGCTGTATTTGTTGTAACAGTATTAGTTAAGGGATTAAAAGTAGCTGTGTAATTTGCATTAGCTAATGTATTATAAGGCGTCCACGTGACACCTAGATCTGCACTTTGATATAGCTCGCAATTATTTAATGAATAATTTGTGTTAGTAGGATTGTTTGTAGTAAACACTAACTCAGTGTCAAATGTACTAACAAAGTTTTGCGTATTAGCATTCTGAGTAAACAGTTGAGTTCCTCCGTAGTATTGTAAATTATTTTCTGTAAGTAGTCCCATTTATTAGCTTTTTTCATTTAAATCATCACCTTGTACTTTTTGTGAAGCTATTTGTACTAAGTTTGGATCTTCTATAATAACACCAGCGTACATTAATATTTTTAATATTAGTTCTGTTTGCTCTGATGAATGTAATTCAAATTGAGTAGATGTTTGTTCGTTGTAAATAAACTGTCCTAAAGCCCCTGGCACATAACCCCATATAGGGTTTGTTGGTTTTTTAATATAAGAAACTTGTACGCTATTTATTATAGAAGAAGGATAAATATATATTTTTTTATCTTCATACAAAAACACAGGTTGAGAAGTTGTAGGTGCAACCAAAGGAGCTCTTTTAATTAAATACCATTCATTTCTGTCTATCATCTGTACTTTAGTAGCGTCGTTATATATAACAGTCCCTAGTCTATATAAATCTATATCAAATAACTGAAACACTAAAGCTCCAGCTGGCGCTGACGTAAAAACAAAAGTTGTACTAGTTGCACTTTGCGTAAAAGTATAATTATAAACCTCAACATTATTAGCTGTAACTTTCCATTGTTTATCAAAAAGAGAACCTGAATAAGTAGTAACGTAAGTTACGCCACCGTTGTTAGCTATAGTTTGTGTAAACTCTGGTGTTGAAGTAGCGTAAGGAAGAGTGAAATATGAACTCGCTGTGTTATAGTTAGCGGTTCCAATTTTTTTAAAAATGTCAATTTTTTCGTCTATATTTTTAACTCTATTAGCATACTCTGTATCGTTTTGTGCAACACGATATTGTTGATTTAAATCACTAGCGTAATTTTCAAACATATTAAGTTGTACTTGAGCACCGACTTTATTAAACTCGTCAGGTGTCATGTAACCTCTTTGCTGTTGGTTAAGTATTAATAAGACTGTTTTATAAACAGTATTTACGTTTATTGCCATTTGTCAATTTTTATTATAATATTGGGCCCGAGTGAACGGACCCTATATTAGTATTACAGGTTAAGAGAGTTTTTTCTCTATAGTTTTATAAACTTCTAAACCTTCATCTGTTTTAAACCATGCAGCTAAAGCTGAGTATGGATGTTCTTCAAAAGGTACAGTCATAAGTTTACGACCATTACTTGCCCATTTGAAATCTCTATTGTCGCTAGACAAAGATATTATTCTAGCTTCAACAGCTTTAATTCCAAAGTTTCTTAATTGAACATTATCATCTTTAGCTAGTTCAATAAATAATTCTGGATCGTTTTTAGCAAACAATAGTATATCTCTTTTTATTTCTTTAGAACTCATTTCAGATACAACCGAGCCTTTTTCAACTCTTAATATTGCTTCAGCTTCGTTTATACCTATGTTTTTAGCATGATTTAAAGCCTCTATTTCTAGTTCTAATATGTGTAAATCATTTTGAGCTTCAGCCACTGGTAAATGTTCAGTGTATCTACTATCTTTATAAGGGTGATATATTGATAAAAGCTTTTGCAATGATTGCATTCTTTTAGGAACGTGTAATGTACCATCTCTAAATATAATATGAGACATTGTTACTTCACCTTTTTGATCTGCTTCAAATGGAGACATTTGATTATTAGCATATCTTATAGCTTTTTGCTCTCCTGTATGCTCGTTAAACCATAATAAAGGATAACGTGATGAGTGCTTTGAAGGTAGCGTATAAGTTAAAGGTCTATCTGTTCCAGTAAGAAAATAATTTCTATCTTTTATTTCCCAGCCTTTTTCTGGGTTAAATTCTTTTGTTTCTTTTGTTTTTGACATAATATAATATAATTAAATAGTTTATAAAAGTAATAATTACCCCCGTTGATATAACGAGGGTAAAAATTACATAAATATTAAGCAACGAATAATACGAAATTATTTGCAGCTTGTGTTACTAAACATCTTTCAGATAAGAAAGATACTTGCATGAAATCATTTGTTGTAGTGAATGCACCACCAACAGATCCTGTGATCCAAGACTTCATTCTTCTATCATCAGCTTGTGAAGCTCTGTAACGCACATGTAGGAATGGTCTACGTATGTTTGTACCAAGTAATTGGTCATACACAGTAGTTGTTCCTGCAGGTACTAATACACCGTCGATGTTGTCACCACCAGTGAAGTTTCCAGAACCACCTCTTGTAGAAGCATCATTTAAGTATTTCCATGAAGTTTTGTAGAAGTCATAAGAACCTCTTCTAAAACCAGAAAATCCTAAGTTCAACGCCATTTCTTCAGAGTTTTCAAATACACCGTAAGATGTACCTCCAGCTCCGTAAGAGTTTTGTTGTGCTAACATATTATCAAACTGTAATTCTGTAGCTCTATCTAAGAAAAGCATGTTTTCTTCAATAGCTCCTTGAGAATCTAAGTTTTGTAATATTGAATCAAAATCAGTTAAAGTTCCACCGTATCCAGCAAGTACATTACCTCTTGACTGTATAGCAGAGAATAAACCTTGAGTTCCTTTAGCAGCAACTACAGGCGCAGCACCACCAAATCCAGGTATTAAAGCTTGATTAGCGCTAAAACCAGAACCAGCCGTAGCTAATTGACCTTCAACCATACTCATTTCTAAGTAATCTTCAAATCTTAATCTAGTTTCGCCTTCAGCTTTTAGATACCATAAGAATCCTGATGTTCCATCTTCAGCAGCAACTTCAACCCAACCGATTTGAGCAGTATCAGATCCATTTATTTGATAATTGGATTTAATAATGATAGGTGAGTTAGCATATTGCGTAAAAGAAGGAGTGATGTTCTCAGTAGAACCAGCAGTACCTTTAGCAAATTCAGAACCATATACAAATAGTTTTAGCCCAGTAGCTGATAAACCGGCAAGGTTAGCAGCAACGTAAGGATAAACTGTAGCGGTTTGGTTTCCTGTTTGAGCAGCACCATTTCCTACGATAGCATGTACAGTAGCAGATGGATTAGCTGGATCCATAATTACAACAGTCATGTTAGGTGCTAATACGTTTGCAACGCCAGCAGGTAACGTGATTGTTTGATTTTGATTACAAGCAACGTTATCGTATGCAATGTGTAATCTATTTTGTTCTGACCAAATTACTTGATCAGATGTCATTGGCATTTCAGCACCAACCATTCTTAAGAAACCAGAGATAGTACGATTACCGTATCTTTCTACTTCAGCTTCATAAATTTCAGGAAGGTATTGTTGTGCGAATGTTCCTCCACCAGCAGCGCCGTTGAAGTTTAAGTAGTTGTTAGCCAAAGTCTGTTGTGACTGTGAAGGCACTAAACTACCAAATTGAGGAGTTAATATTCCCATAATTGTTAATTTTAATTGTTAAATTTACGTGTTTTTATTTTAAGTCCACGAGAATCAGAACCACTAACAGCTTTTACTTTAAATCCTCCAACAAAAACATCTCCTGTAGGCTGTGGCCTAGATTCGTTGCTAATGTTTTTAGATTTAGCAACTACATCTTTAACAGCATCGGCTTTACCTTGCTCATAAAAATGTTGTGCTATCGTATCTGCATTCCTAGCAGCATATATTGCTTTGTGATATCCTTCGTGATCTGTAACGGCGCCGTCTTTATCCAAAAACTTTTGAACAAACGTACTAATGTTTGACTGAGATTCAATAACTTCATTAGGATTTTTAACACCATATCTAAAATTTTTATCTCCTAATTTGAATTCAAAACCTTTGAAGTCATCAGAGAGTAGTTGTTTAGTTTTAGCTTTAAAATCCTCATGTTGTTGTGTAGCAACTTGCTGATTTTCGTTATATCGATTAAAAAATTCCATAGCTTTTTGTTGTTCTTGAGTAACGCCCGGTCTCAACTTGATTTCGTCGTAATATTTACCCTTTAGTTCTTCCAAATAGCCATGAGCTTTTGCAACCTCTTCTTTAAGTGCGAGTTTTTTCTTTCTGACTTCTCGCTCGTCATCAATTTCTTCATCATAAGAAAAATTATCTTCCATGATAAAGCTTATTTCCTCATCGTTAAGATGCGGTTTAGATTTTTTATAATATTCTTTTAACAATGTTTGACCGTCTACGTTAGAATAATCTGCATTTAATCTTACGTAATCTTCTACCGTACCACCAGTATCTTCCATAAACGAAACTAATTTTTCAACGTTTTCAGGTAATTGTTTACCTAAAACTTTTTCATCTCTTATAGCTTCTTCAACAACGGTTTCTACTTTTTTAACTTCGTCCTTTGTTATTTCTTGGATTTGTTTGAAATTTTCAGTAGTTTTAACGGGCTCTGATATTTGTTCGTCCACTTTAGGGCTATCTCCGGCTTGTTCGCCCACAACCACTTCCTTTGTTTCTCCGACTTGAACGGCATCTTGTTCTTGTTTTTTTGTTAAATCTACTTTTGTAACAGTAGATGGTTCTTGTTTTTTAGTTGTTCCTGTTTTTAGATCAACTTTGTAATCTGATTTTGATTCGTTAATTGCTTCTCCTGTTTCAATAGGATTTGAAGCAATTACTTCTTCTTTTGTTTCTTTTGTTTCTGACATAATATAATAATATAAAATTAATAAATAATACTATCTAAAGGCCAAAGCCATTTAGATTTATTCCACCAAGACTATCATTACCTGATTCAAAATCTACAGGGCCTGAGTCATTGTTTCTTTGCGCAATCATTTCACTTTGTTGTGTAGCTTGCATTTTTGTTCTTTTATCTTTACGATCTTCTATTTCTGTTTCTTTACTGCTCATATATCCTTTTTCCATTTGAGCTAATTGTTTTTGATATTGAAACTCAATTTCCATTATTTCTTTTTTTATTTGAGCTTCTTTTTCTATTTTTTGCAATTCAAACTGAGCTTTACCTTGTTCTATTTGTAGTTTAGACGCAGCCATTGCTTCGTGTTTTTGAACTTCGTATAAAGCAGAAGCTTCTTGAGCCTGTATGTTAGCTTGTGATTGAGCTTGTATATTTTGCTGCGCAATCTCTTGATCCATTTTTTGTTTTGCTTTACGTTTTACTTTTAGCATTTGATTAGCTAATTTCAAATTTTTAATCTGTCTAATATCTATAGCATCTTCTAAAAATATTTGACCTGATTGTAAAGCAACTTGTATGTTTTCTTCTAGTTTAGCAATTTCTTCGTCATCTGGCTCAAGTTCTAAATATATACCAAACTCAAATAGATTTAAATTACTCATTTCTTCTAATGTACCTACATTAAAATTACTTACAGATTTTTTAAGAGTGTCTGCCAATAAATCATACTCTAACATATCAGCTATTCTTAAAGATATGTTTTCAGCTGCTTTAACTGTTAGATATAAGCAAGCTTGTAGTATATGTCTTGTAGCTGTGTTTGAATTTGCCGCTGCCATTTTTTGTATACCTACTAAAGCGTCTTTGTCAGGCGTGCTACCATCACGAGCTTCATTAAGCCCGGTCACATCACGTATCATTTGTAAGTAGTATTGATAAGTACCTATAAGCGATTGTATCTTACCGTTTGCGCTAGATGTTTGCAATTCTTGAATAGGAACTTTACCTCTGTTAGGATCACCGTCTTGAGTTAAAGATCTACCAACTATAGAACCAGTTTGAAAATACATGTTTAATGCTTCTTGTGGATTATAGTTTGTGCCATTACCTAGATCAACCTCAGCTAAACCATCAACGTCAACAAAAACACCATCTGGAACCATTCTTGCGATAACTTGTTGTAACTTTAAATGAGTTAATTGTATCATATCAGCAAAACCTGTTACTCTTCCAACTAACGATTCTATACGTCCTCTATACATTCTAGGAGCGCAAATTTGATAATTCATATTAACCTTTGTCATGTTAGAAAAAGGTCTAGTCATGTTTTGCGAAACACCCCATGATAACATATTATCTATACCTAAAACTTTTGCACCAGTATATAATACTTCTATTGATCTAGAAACTCTGTTAAAATTATCACTAGGTGGAGGATTAAAAAAATCAGTTTTTTCTAAAGCTTTTTCTAAACCTTGATCAGTTTGTTTTATTTTAAATACTTGATTACTATATGTTTTATATTCAAAAAACAAAACAGCAACCATGTCTGGTGATTCATTCCAGTTTCTAAGATAATTTTGAGTTCCTGGAAACTTTTCTATTCTTTTTAATTCATCCGGTGTTAATTCTGGAAACTGCTTTTGTAAATCAGCTAAATGTATCATTTTAACCTCACCAACATAATAAAGATCTTGAAAATTAGGATCATCAGTGTAAGAATATACTAAATTAGCTGGATCAACATACTCAACAGTTATACCGTTTGATCTATTGAAATTAGTTTTTACAGCACCAATACCTAATACAACTAAATCTTGTAGCATTCTTTTTTTAGTCTGTATGTATTTGTTTTGAGCCATTACATTTGATATAGCTTCTTCTTCTGCTATTTCAATAGACTGCTTGTAACTAAGTTGCATGTGCAAACTTAACTCTTCTTTATTTTCAGGTAAGTTTTCTGGAGCTGAAGTAGTCCATAAATTCATACCAATTTCTTGTTCTGCCTTTTGTAAGAAAGACCTAGCCTGTATATCTCTTAATAAACCTTCAGCGTAATTAGTTCTTTTCTTTTGTGATTCAGGATCTTGAGCATAAGCCTTAACGTCATAATCTCTTTGAGACATACCGTTAACAACTATATCTACAAACTTAGGTATAATAGGTACAGGTTTCCAGTCTAGGTTAAGGTAAGACAAATCACCATTAATAGATAATTCATCTTTGTATTTTTGTATAGACTGTTCTCCTCTAGAATATAATCTTAAGTTATGAAAATTAGCAAAATTCATAGAGAACCTGTCACCACCTCTATTGCTTCTGAACCACTCATACTCTATAGCTCTACCTACACGAGTACCGTATTCTAAACTCATTTTCTCTGCATCAGGTACCACCTGACTTGGAAAACCACTGTTATAATTTCCTTGAATCATTTATTTTATTATTTTAGAAAAATCTCCTTTATTGTTGTATTTTGAAAAACCTAAAGAAACCTTTTCTCTAATTATTTCATTTATTGGTCTATATTTATTTTTATTACATGCCATGATAGCAAGCCCTGAACTAATAGAGGCATCATGCTTGGTTCTATTATTTATATCAAATTGAGCCCAGTCCTCTAGTGTTCTTTGAAAATACATGCTACCAAATCTTTCACCTAAGTCACCAACATGATCCTCTATGTAAGTTTCTATAGCTGCAGCGTGAGCTTGTTTAATATCTTCACTTGAGTTAGGTATGCCACCTATTTCTCTTTCTGTTATTGATAGTTTTATTTTATCTGGTCTATTCATAGAAAAGTTTCTGTAACCTCTACGTTTAAGATAATACAATAATCTTGGCTTATTGTTTTCTGCTAATATTGGCATTCCATAAAAATGCAAAGCCATTAAAACATCTTCAAAAAACATTTCAGCAGTTTGCGGTCTAGCTATATATTCCAAGAAAAAATGATTAGAAGGAGCTTCGTCCATGCTAAATTTAGTTAAACCATGCAAAGATCCGTTAGAACCTTTACCATCTACTGTACCTGATATATCATAACTATCACAACCAAAAGCTCCTATATGCTCGTTGGCAGGATATTTCATGTTATGCTTTACAAATATTTGGTTTTGTAAATGAACAGGCGGAACCCATGACACTTTAAATCTACCGTTTTTGTTTGGCACAAAGATAACTTTAGTATCTTGAACACCGTCTTCCCAATGAAAACTACCAGTCGTAACAACTGAATTTCTTTCTAGGTCTTCATTATAATCTATTTGTTGATAAATTTTGGTTAGATTAAATAAAGACATTTTAGACTCATCTCTAAACGCATGTTTTGTTGTACGTGGAAACTGTCTGTAAAATTCATTTAAACCATCTTGGTCTTGTTTAAGACCTTCTACCTCATTTTCCCAGTATTCAATAACCCCAATTTTGATTGGCGTTCCATGAGGTCCATACACTTTTTTTGATGGCGTGTCGAAGACAGGATAGCCATAAGAATCAATGTATCCCTCGTAATTCCACTCCATAGGAATGAACAAAGAATAGAGTCCTGAACGAGTTTGTCCATTAGCATTTCTTTTTGTAACGTCTGAGTCATCGTATAATTTTTTAAAGTTTCTACCACCTTTATCTAAAGCGTTTGATGTTGATCCCATCATGCACTTGCCTATAATTCTAGAACCTAGTCTTAGCGTTGTTTTAGTAACACGCCAATTGTTTTGTATATCATTAGGTCTTTCCCATTTACCACTTTCATCATGTACTAATAATCTTAGTTTCTCACCATCATAAGCATTGTCACCAGTATTTTTCCAATCAATAGTTGTGTCAAGCCCGGCAAGATCTTCATTTTTTTCTGTAGATACTATAGACCTTCTTGTGAACTTGGAGGCTGGCACGCGATATGCTAGCTCTGTTTTCGGTCGATCCATACCGTCTTGTATTGGTTTAAAAAAGAAAGGATAGTTAACTGATATTGGTACTACCTTATCTGTAAACATTTTCTTAGCATCAGCACCTGATTTTGATAATATACCAAAACGCGCATCAGTTGATATTGTAGCCATGTTAACAGTTTCACCAGATGCCATAAATGAAAATCCAGATCGTCTGTTTTTTAAGTAACACATACCATAACTTCTATCATCTGCTCTGCATGCTTCCCAAAATATAAAAAATAATCTATTTGATTCTCTAAAATCTGGTTGGCCAACATCAATTTTTGACCATTGCAAGTACATGTAATGAGTACCAGTTATAAATATAGGTTTATCTTTGTTTATATACCAAAAACCTTCTTCACGTCTTTTAAACTCAAGATCAATATAATCATACCATTTTTCTTTAAACTCTTCTGGGTATTCTCTCCAATCAAAAACCGTTTTTATTCTGCTTAATACTTTAGGATAATCAAATCTAGTCCATCTATTTTTTTCAAACTTATAAATGTTTTCTGCTAAAGGTAAAGCTATTTTAAGATTTTGTATTTCATAAACCTCTCCAATTTTACCTGTTCTAGATATAACAATCATATCATGATCTTCATTATATCCATACTCCCATTTACTATACCTGTTCATTCGTTTAAGAATTTTAGGTTTAATATAATCAGGTAATACCTTGTATAAAGTTTGCTTGTACATTATTTAGACCTCCCTTCAGCAAAACCACGAAATGTAGTTTCTTTTTTAACTTCTTTAGGTTTTTCATCAAGCATGTCTTGCTCTTCTTTAATTCTAGTTAAAATTTCAAAAGCATCAAATATAGCTAATTTTTTTGTAGCAGCCGCGTTTTTAAGTCTATCAGCAGTTATATCATCTTCACCGTCTACAATAGGTTCTTTGGCTACTTTTATTAATTCATCTACGGCTACTTGCCCAGCTAGAATTATATTTAATTTGGTCTTCTTTGTGTTCATATTTAATTACAATATCATTAGATTTCATACAGTATAATAACTCTCCATTGATAGCAAACTCCCATTCTCTTTTTGGCCTAAAGCCTACAGTGTCTCCTGGGTTAATTCCTAGCGCTTCTAAGGAGCTATTACCTATTTTTAATATACCAATAAGCTTTTTAGTTTTATCAGTGCTAAATTTGTCATCATTTTTTATAGGTTGAACAAAGCAACTATCATTAAACGACTTCCATTTGTTGTCTTTTTTATATAAAAAAACTTGATCTGGTTGAGCAAAATACAAATTATCTTTAAAATATTTAGCACTATTACGTTCGTTGCCTTTTATATCATACCATCTTCTAAATATATTATGATGAACAATTATTTCATCACCTACATTTATGAATGTTTTATAAGCTAAAGGCGTAGAAACAACAATAGCTTTTCTACTAACGTTAACAAAATCATCAATTTTAGTGTTAACTATTAAAGATTTATTACCTACTTTTATTTCATTGTCGTACCTTTTATTATAAGGTTTAACTATAAAATTAAATACACTATTCATTTAATATTGTAAATCGTATTCTACTGATATCGCCATGTTAGAATTAAATTTTTTCCATGGTAATACTTCTGAATTTTTTTTAATAAAAATATTATAAGACTTGTCTTGTTCGTCTAATAGTATATGAGATATTTCATGACCTCCATATACTTGTTGACCAACAGAATAATGCATCGCGTCATTTTTATAATCTGACCCGATGCTTATCTTTCTAATATTACTTCTTGTCATCTGAAGGAAGTTCTGAGATTTCTCCAGTTTTTAAGTCTACTTGTACCTGACCAAACTCTTCTTCAAGTTCTTTTTTAAAATCTTCAACAAGTTTATTGTTTGTTTTAAATTGTTCTAGTACTGCACTTTTTTGAACTTCAAACGACCCTAGTTGTAATACCATTTCGTTTTGTTTTGATGTTAATTCCTGAATAGTTTTTAATTGTTTTTCAGAAATCATTTGTTTAGCTTCTTCTGCCATGTTGATTTAATTTAAATTGTTATTAATTAATTGTTATTTATATAATTACACGTTTTAAGTGCACTTTACCTTATTAATCTTCGTCTTCTACTGGTGGTACCGGTGGAGTTGGATTTTGCCAAGTGAAATATAGATCTTCGTTTACTGGTGTAATCTCAGATTGTATAGTTGCAGCTATGCTAGCTTGCATTGCAGGTACATCTAAAGAATCTTCTAACCATCCGATAACTACGTTTTCAAAAGCTTCTGTATCTGCGTAAGGTACAAAAGGATCTCCAGCTACGTACGTGTAACTTTGTGTTCCAATATTAGTTGATGAGTAAGTTTCTCCTCCAGATTCTTCAGAGCCAGTGTATCTGTAATGTACCGTGTATATTACATTGTCTTCACCCTCTGCCTGAATGTGAGCGTTCATTTGTGGGATGTCCCATTTGTAAGTAATTGCCATTTTGTTTTTTTGTTTAATTGTTTATTTATTATTTATTTATTATTTATTTACTTTATTTTTTTACGGTGCCACACAAGCTGCGTTACTAATCTCACCATCACCATCTATGTTTCCTTCTTTAAAACCAAAACTACAAACAGATGTAGGAACAGCCCAGAAATAAACGTCATCCCCACCGTCAAAAAAATCATTCATTCCAACGTCTTCGTATAATACGTCTCCATTAGCAACTCCGTAAGTAGGATTTACAGATGTATAAACAATTACACGAGGTCCACCTCCCGCACTTGCTGTTGGTTTTATAACAAGTTCAAATCCACCTTGCACGTTATTTACAAATTCTATATTATTTGTATTATGATTAGCAACACCGTTAATATCCACATATTTATGAGGAACGTTATTAATTTCTCCATCAGTCCAACTCATAGTTTATTTTTATTTTTTTTATTATTAATTACTAAGTTAGTTTTATCCAAGTTTTATCTGGATCAAAATATATATAATTAGTACTTGTTGCGTAACCTATTATTCTTACGTAATCACCACTTCCAGTTGGTCTACTGTTAGAAAAAGAACCAGCTGTGTTAGATACATACAAAGGCGCTCCAATAGTAAAACCATGACTTGATTTGTAAAAGAAACCTTGCAATAACATACCAGCTGTAGCATTTGATCCTAAAGCTATAGCTAACATATACGTTGATTTAACCTCACTGTCAGCGTCAGCTGTTGTCCAGCCACCGTTTGTTTTAACAGCGTATAAAGTACCTGCTGTAACAGTTTCAGAAACTGACCAATTTACTATATTACCGCTTCCACTTGTCGTACTTGCTGCTGGTGTATCATCTAATATAAGATTAAAAGAAGTTGCGGTTACTACATTTGAACTACTATCTAAACCTAATAACTTAATAGGTGTTCCGCTTCCGCTAAGTCCGTAACCTGGCAAAGCTAAATGACTAGAATTATCTATTGATATAGCAGGAACTAATGCGCCTCCATAAATATCTAATTCACTATTAGTAGTGTCTTGTTGTATTTTAAAAGTAGTATTAGATGATGTAAAATATAAGTTACTTCCCGCGGCAATTCTTACGCTACCACCTACGTCTAGTTTAGTAGTAGGCCCAGTAACCCCGATCCCAACGTTACCGCTGTTTAGAATAGTCATTACTTCTCCTGCTCCCGCTGTAGCGTTTGAAGATAAACTGTTGAATTGATAACTACCACCCGTTGTAGTGTTAGGGCCTAGAGAATAAAATCTAGCTATACCACCTAGGTTGTCCATCATTGTAGAATTAGCCCTATAATTTGCAGCTATACTAGAACCTCCAATAACTATGTTTGGTGTATCTAATTTTTGTGTTGGACTAGTCGTCCCAATCCCGACGTTGCCAACGGAATCAATACGCATTCTTTCGCCTATAGAGTCGCTTTGCTCAGTTACAAAAGCTATTGCAGAACTTGCTGTTCCCGCGTCTAAAAACACGATTCTTGCAACACCTTGACCTGAAGAATCAGTGTCATACATTATCTGCCCAAAAGTATTAGTAGTTGTACTGTTGTTGTTTAATAAAATAGTAGGTCCAATTGCTCTTTGACCATCGTCAGAAGTAGGATCATAAACAGTGTTATCGTCTTTTTGTAAAGATAAAAGAGAAGCAGGCCCAGTCGTCCCGATCCCTACGTTACCCGAGGAATTAATACGCATTGCCTCAGATCTATTAGTATCAAACCTCATACTATTACTGCTGTGTTGGTATTTTATTCTACCTGCGTCATTATTGTTGTTGTCCGCAAAGAATATACTAGCAGTATTTGCATTACCAGTAACAATAGTCAAACCGTGATCTCCTGTTGTGGTTTTACCTATAGTTAAATCTTGAGCCGCAATATTAGCAGTATAATTACTATTTATAAACACATCACCGTTGACGTCTAATTTATTATTAGGACTAGTCGTCCCGATACCGACGTTACCCTTTTGAGAACCTCCACCAATAGTCATAACTATGCTACTTGCAGAAGTACTTGATCCTGTTACAAAATTTATATTTCCGTGAGCAGAAGCAGACAAACCTTTATTTATAATATTTGTATCTATATAAGTTCCAAATAACCCATTACCTCCACTTGTAACCTGTTCTATAAACGTTAAAGCCTGAGAGCTTCCGCCTGCTGATATTTTTAAATATCCACTACCATAGTTGTTGGTGGAATTATAATCTATATGCAACATTTGTTTAGCAGTACCTGTTGCCTCCGTAAATTGAACTTCTAATGGAGAATCAGGACCAGTCGTCCCGATACCAACGTTGCCTGTGAAATAAGAACTACTTCCAATAGAAGCAAACGTTGATGTAGTACCACTGTTATCATTACTTCTAAATTCTATATCATCCCCTGCGCCAACTTCAATAATCATTTCATTTCCATTACCAGAAGAGGTAATTAAAAAAGGACTATTACTAGCTGCTGGATCAGAAAATCCTATAGTAGCAAAATTAGTGCTACTGCCGTATCTATGAAAAATTAAACTATGAAAATTTTGACTACCATTACCATCTATATATAAATCACCAGTTAAAGGATAACTTGATCCAGCTGTAAGTGGTAAGTAAGGACCTGCACCAGAACCTGGAACTGTATTTGTTTTCACTACATTACCCGAAGCGTCTGTACCTAGTAAGTAAGTTGGAGTACCTGTGTTGTTTGTGCTATTGTAAGCGTTAAATTTAATTTCTCCAGCAGCGCCAATACGTAGCTTTTCTGTTTGAGCACCACCAGTTGTTGCAGTTTCAAAACCTAAGTCTGAACCACCGGTTCCGTTTGATCCGCCTTTGTAATGTTTTATATTTGATACACTTGCTCCTGTATTATCATCACCGCTCCAGTATCGACTTCTAAAAGTTAACGTGGCTGCTAAGTCTCCATTATTATAATTGTTACCGTGATCAGTAATAAACATTTTAGTATCAGTGGCAGTATTATAATTACTTCCATCTACATCAAGCTTTCCAGCAAGTGAAGTTGTTCCTATTCCTACGTTGCCCGAGGAATTAATATACAAGTCTGCTCCCCAAGCATTACTTGCCTTAATAGCAAAATTACCACTTGTTCTAATGCTAGGTAAACCGCTAGGAAATCCGAAGTGTAATAATCCTGCATAACCTGTTGCTCTCTGGAATTTAACTTCTCCGCTACCCTGATCATACACGTGAAGAGCGGCAGTAGGACTAGGTGTTCCAATCCCTACGTTGCCGTCTTGATTAATAATCATTCTTTCGCCAATTACCCCACCACTTTCTGTATAAAACGCAAGATTAGAAGCGTCAAGATTAGTAGTAATATTACTGTTAGCGATATAAGAACGTCCTCGCCCTGCAATACCTATAGCTATAGCTAAACCATCTCCTGCTGCAACATTACTTGTGGGATAAGTAAGACTTAAACCAACTGCAGAGCCATTGTCAAGATTTGTTGTATTTAAAACACCAACATCTGTTGTTTGTGTTATATTTACATCACCTGTAAAAGTTGCGTTACCACTTGATAAAGTTAAAGCGGTTCCTGAAGAATCTTCTAATTTTAAAGCACCCCTTGCGTTTCCTAAGTGTGAAGATGATAAATTGTTATTTATAAAAAATTGTTCTGCGTCAGGATTTGTGGCGGTATTATAAATACTAAAAGCTGTAGCACCACTTTCACCAGATTGTATTCTTATTTCAGGATTAGTTGTGCTTTGAATTAAATTAATTACTC
>Ga0209603_1000937_pt1 | contig 32383 bp, 29 predicted proteins | sample COGITO_mtgs_1206_FD_184812 | JGI IMG/M metagenome (GOLD analysis project Ga0209603, IMG submission 184812) | Pelagic marine microbial communities from North Sea - COGITO_mtgs_120607 (SPAdes) (version 2) | ecosystem: Environmental > Aquatic > Marine > Epipelagic ... | reverse complement strand
TTGCTGTTGCTTATAATAAATTATTGGGACCAGTCCATTGGCAAGGGTTCCAATATCTGTAAATCCTTGAAGTAGCACTTTATTATTAGCCATTAATGCGAGCCCATCTTCTGTTTTATGTAATTCTATATTATTAGCTATCTCTTTTATTTTCATGGTTTATAATCTTTAAAAAAACATTATTTTTCTAGAACTATCAATTAGCCCTCTGGTTCACACTCAGCTATGCTAATAGTACAAGCTACTGAATCTACAACATGTTTTCTCCATTGGTCTTGTGCTATTTCTTGGTGTTTTTCATCAAAAAAAATAGCTCCATGTTCATAGCATATATCGATAAATTTACTAAAATTAGGGTTTGTAGAGGGTACAATAGTTGTTATCCCATCAAGTTCTAGATCACTAAAGAGAGCTTCATTGTCATCATAGACAATAATACTCAGTTCCTCAAAAAATCCCCAGCCATTTTGAGACCATAAATCATCAGGGTCTCCATCCAAACTATTTTTAATAATATAATCCTCAACGGTATCTTCCAAATCTCCTGTATTTATACCTATATAGTATCCCATATTATTTGATTTATTTAACTCTTTGTGAATTATTCAAGTTCAACAGTTGGTCTTCCGGTTACATACACATGGTCTACATTATCAGAATACAATTTTCTTTGTTCTTTTTCTAACATCCAATCACTGCCGTATTTCGTAAATCTTACAATTTCTGTACCACCAACTCTAAGCCCAATCTGTGAAAACAGGATTAACCCACTGTTTTTAAAATCATTGTATACAATGTTTTTGACATTGAGTTGAAATTTTAATTCTCCTGTTAAATGCAGGCACCCATTTTCATACTTGCACATGAAAGTATCAAAATCTGAAATATTATCATAGGAGATGGTAAAATCTGCTCCACTAGACAAACTGTTTTCAAATGTATATCCAGGAATTGAAGAGAGGCTTAGCGATATATAGTCTATATGATCGATATCACGAGATTTCCCAGACAAGACCTCTTCTTTTGTAAATTTAATTACATCAATTACTTTTTCACTTAAAAGATTGGGAGCTGCATTTACTTTTTCTTCTGATTGAAGATCTAACTTAAATAGTTCTCCAGAAAAAACAATTTTTCCTTTACATTTCATTTAATTTAATTTAATTTATTATCATTTATTTTTGCTGCCAAATCTAAAAAGAGTTGGGTAAACTGTAGTCGATCCCCCAAATATCTTTAACTCTTGAAAAAAAGTGTACTATTTCGTCATTCCAATCATCTGTCCAGAAAAAACCTTGTGGCGGAAAGATTTCGTAATAATTATTAGCAATACCATCTTTCTGTTCCATTAATTTTTCAATATAATTTGAGTTTATTTTTCTTTCTTCAGAATTATCATCGAATGTAATATAGTCGTTCCATATTTTTGACGACATTTCTCTAATTACAGAATTATCAGATTCCTCAAGTGGGAAAAATTCATCTTCAACTATTTCGCTTTCTATACACTTGTTTAACCATTCTTCTGGGTCATGTTGATTTGAATAAAATCCGATTGTCATTTCTTCTTCATCATCCCATTTAAATTTTCCGCAAAATTCATTATAATCTTTTGGGCTACCTGAGACGCTGTATTTACTTAGACCAATAGCCATTATATAGGTGTATTCACCTACAATACGCTTTTGAATTATAGTATCTAAAATATTGGGCTCATTTGGAATGTTTTTCAAAAAAATCATAATTTATACTTTTAAATTTTGTTCTATTTGTAAAGGTTTTATTTAAAACTTTTAAGTTACTTTCATTGCTTGCCAACATTCACTGTTGTATCGTTTTTATATTTCGACTTTCATAAAGTAATAAGACTAAATAACTTCAGTATTTAGAAGATGATATCTTGGATGAAAAGTTTTTACTTTCTCTTCTCCATTACTCAATTTCAAACGTCTCTCGTAAGAAAACTGTTTGATACTTCCACCAAAAATGATACTAAAATTGTTAGGGGCAGTTAAATCATCAAATCGTTCGGGACTGACAGAGATATCATGACAATAGCACTTAATCATATATTTCAACATTTTCTCCTTCAGAGGTGTATAGATTCATATACGTTCCTTTGTGTTTGCCACTTTCCAGCTCACCGGTTAGAACTTTTGATTTAAATATTAATCCGCCAATTAGGTCAATATCACCATTTGGAGTTCCTATACATAGAGATGAGTAAAGAAAATTCTCTTTTTTAGGAATTTCATCACTTTCAACTTCATAATAAAAAGTAGACCCACTATAATCTTTTTCAAGATATAATGTATTTTCGTAATTATCTGAATACTCTGGGTTTATTTCTACGTCTTTGTCCCAATTTTTATCGTATAAATCTTCGATTTCTGAATAATGTAAAAAATCACTAGCCTCAAGTTCTAACACTATGTTGTTATTGTCATCAAACACTGTTAAGGATAGTGGTCCATTTCCACTATTATCAAGAGCGCATATTTCAAAATCACCTTCACCGTTAAGATGTAAGTCTGCTAATTCTGAGAGATTATCGATATCCCATCTTGCTTGTTCTGATTGATCTGCATCCAAGCTTTTAGTTTGAATGTGATACTCCCAGCCAGTCATTTCAATTGTGTATTTCATAATTATCTTTTTATCTGTTAATTTATGGTTTTAAACTTCTTTTATTAATCTACTGTAAACCACTTCTTAAAACAGCCAAAAGCATAAATATCTGTTGGTTCAGTAATATTCTTTTTTTCATAGACTTCAGTCTTGTTACTTAACTAAAATTGATTTTGCTTTGTTATATAACGTGTGCATTTGAGCGTCACCGCTATAATTAGTGTAATCTTCTTGCGACTTTGTTTTGCTTGGATTATAGAATCCGTTCATAAAATCACCATAAGAACCATAACTATATGACTGGAAAACTATTTTATCATCGTTTGGGAAATAGCAAGAAATAGTTTTATTGGCGTGCTCTGTCAAAAAATACGTGTCAATATCTTCAGCAATTGTAAAATCAACAACTAAAAACAGGCTTAAAGTCATTGCATCTTCATCCCAATCTTCAGCTTTGAAATCAACATGGCTTATAAGTTTATTATTCAATGATATCAAAATTGATGGAGCATTAACTTCCTTAAAATTATGTGGTATAATTTTATTGCAATCACTAATTTCATCAATAAATGCATCTATTTTATCAACCGCATATTCATATGTGCCGTCAGTTTGTTCATCCCAAACTAAATCTGAAATATCTATTTCTACTAAAAGTCCTTTACTCATTTTTTTCAAAATTTTATATTTTAATGTGTAGTCACTAATTAAATTTATTAATTCTTGAGACAACGAACAGAAAATCCACTCTCTTTAAATTCAGTTTCTTTATATATACGTCCTTCTTTAATACCATAGCGAGTATTAGGCAATAGAACCCTTCCAAATGCTTTAGTTTTGTAGTCCTCGGTAGAACTCCACCAATAGCCTGTCTCACCGATGTTGGCAAAATTTCCATCAAATCCACTACGTTTACCTGCTGGAAGAGCCGAAAAACCGCTATCATTCGTTCCATTTTCGGAATTATTCCATCCGCTATCGTTCTTCATTTTTGGTCCGGCAATGGTTCCAGATCCAATTACATCGTTTGGATTGGCCGGCACACCATCAAGGTAGTCGGTTAATTCTGTCCACTCTGTATCTGAAGGTATGTGGTAACCTTTGGGTGCTATGCCGCGAGGGTCATTTACTGCATGCCAGTTATAAAGCTTACCATATTTTTTTTCATTGGAAGCGTCATTTTCATAATAACACCAAGCAGGCTTCTTTTCTTTTAGATCCATCAACCAATCTTCAGCAGACTTGGCTTGTTGAATTTCATCTCCATTATTAAAATGGTCTACATTCAAGTTTTCTGATGACCATTGTTGATTACCTATTTTTACTGTCTTCATATTGTTAATTTATGTGTTTTACCTTATCCGATAAATAATTATACATTGATTCACCAAAATAACCCCGCATTTCTAAAGCCGAAATTACATCACTTTTGTGATTATTACAATAATAGCAAGAGAGAACCATATTATTTGAAGAGTATATATTCTTATTACCCTTAGTCTCTTTTCTATCAATCTCAAACCATTCACCTCTATTTCTTTTTGTCCGAAATTCCTTCACATTATAAAGTATAGTTAGTATTTGCTCCGAAATACCACAATAATAACAGCACTTCTCTTGTAAATTATTATCTCCTTTAAGCCATTTTAATTTGCTTTTAAGATTCTCTTTAGTTTGCGAATTATATTGCTCTTTAATAACATTATAAAACCCAACCAAATCATCCCCCGAAGATTGATTAGAAAATTCTAAAAAAAACTTTTTTTCTGGGGCCATTTTTTTGTCTTGATGTTTTTTTGCTAGGAACTTATCCTTTATTCTTTCCATGAATAATCCAGCTAGATTTTTTTCTCTTTCCTTTCTATTGCAGATGGTTTTCCATTCAACGTTTTTGAATGTATTTAACATTTCATCTTTGGCTTTATCTTCAATTATTTTGGCAAATAATATTTTTATTTTTTCTTCTTCAACAGAGTTTTCTAACATAGCTTTTGACATTGTTTATTTTTTTAAAGTCTATTTTATTTGAGAATATCTATTAAACTCTTTACTGCAGCTTCATATTCTTAATTTATAGTTTTAAACCTCTTTTATAAATATCAAACCTTCTCCCAACCCTTCTTTACATTTTTTAATACCTCTGCAGCAAAAATCTCTTCTATCTGTTTTTTAGAGTCTGACACCTTAATCTCTTTTTTAAGCATTTCTGCCCTACCAGCACTAAAGTCTGTGTAATGATATACATACGCCGGATACTCTCCCGTTGCTTCCTTATTGGTTTTCCAAACCATAAACTTACGTACCATTTTAGTGCCCTTGCTTATCTTTACATACACTTCTCTAGAAACAATCTCACTTTTCTTTACATCGAGTTTTTCAGCAGCATTTGTATCTAAAGAAATAATCTTCGTGATTTGAGATAAACCCGCATCATTTGTATCAGGTTTTTTATCTGTCCGCATTTTAACATATACCGGAGATATTACACTGGCCGTTGGCTGTTTGCCGGTGGCTGTGTAGGTGCCATCTTTATAGCTCAAACACATTTTAGAGATAACCCCTTTTGAGTTTTCTCCAAATACATCCAAACAACTAAACTCTACCACCTGGTTGGGTGCTACCATGGTAAAAGCCACGTTAGATCCAGATACTTCAATATATCCAGAATCTACTTTTTTCTTGCCCAGTTCTTGTAGTAGGTTTTTACGCTCCTCTTCGCTGTAGCCATTACCTACTTTGGTTAAAAGTATGTACTCATCTTTTGCAACACACAAGCCCACCAGCACTTCTTTTAGCATGCCGGCTCTGCTCCCCTGGCCTTCTGCATATCCTAAAATAACAGCATCTAGGGTAATTAGTGGTTTTATTTTATAGGTTGGCCCGTTGTGAGAACGCACTACAATACCTTCATGACCTTTGTCTTCAACAATCTCTTTATAGAGCGCGGCAATGTCTTTTCTGCTTTCTACAAAGCTGTTTTTTACAGCATGTAATGATTTCCCTGAAGACAACACAGCGTTAAGCTTTTGGTCCAGTGCCTTAATATCCATAGATAATTCCTCACCATCAAGGCTAAGCAAATCAAATGCTGCAAAGTAAATATTTGCAGATGTATCATCTAAGGCTGCTGTCATATCAAAAGAACGGGTACGCCCGCCTTCTTTGTGCAGATATAATTCTCCTGCCAACACAACAGTTTTGCATTTGCCTTTAAGTAACGCAGAGGCTTCTTTTAGTAGCGGCAAATCATCAATAACCCTACCTCCATGGTTTGTAAGTGTTGCTTTTTTACCATCATAGCTCAGAAGATAAAAGTGGCCATCGTGTTTGGTAGACACCCCGTAAGATTCTGCTTCCATTATCTTTGAGGTAATCTCCTGGGCACCAACAGGCAGATACCTGGATGCCGTTTGGCGTTTGTATTTTTGTGCAGTTTCTTTCATTTCAATAAAACATTTATTCAGTTGGTAATGGTTTTAATTCTTGGTCTGTAAGGTGAAGTACAAGACAGTATTTATCTCCTTTTACTCTACCCTCTAAAAAGGCTCTGTAGGGCTTTCCTCCATCATTCATCACCAAAGGTTCTTTACCGGAAGCTCCGCCTCCCATCATCATCAAAGCGTCTTTATCGGCTAGTTGTTTGGCCATGTCAAACAGAAAATCATAGGTAAGGCCATTTATATGCTTTAATTGGTATTTTTTATGAAATACCAGCTTGTTGTATATCTTAGCCTTTGGCATTAGTTTTCCCGTCCAGTTAACAATGCTCTCTCCCGTTATATTACTATCGTTGTACTTGGGTTCCCGCTCTTCTTTGAGCTCGGCGGTGGGAGAAAAAATCTTTTCAGTTTTTTTAACACTAAACACCGGCTTTTCATCCTCGTTAATATACACTCTGGAGACATCCTCAATGAATTTTCCGGTAAGTTCCAAGTCAGACTCTGGGTCTTTAGCAATTAGGTCTTCGGCCAGTTTTGATGCAAGTTGCATCTGAAAATCAACACCCTCTTTGGGTTTTTCATTATACTTGGCAAGTAAGGTTTGTGTGCTAGTTTGAGAAGTGCCTTTTACCACGCGTTTATTAATCACTTTATCACCAGATTCCATAACCATAGTGATGGTAGGTTTTGGATTCAATGATCTAAAGGTAATCTCGGCATCCCTTTTTTTATCGTTGGCTAATTTTATATATCTAATCATTTTATTTTATTTAAAACATTGCAAAATCCATGTCGTCTTCTACTGCCTCGGTCTCTTCAGGAACTAATTCCTGCTCGTTATCTTCAAGGCCTATAAATTCAAGGTCTGTACGCATGCCTGTAATGGCAAACACATCGGTTCCGCTACTAATTAAAAAAGCATCGTCACCCTCATAATCTGCTCTGTAATTAAATACAAAATAGTATATCTTGCCGCTATTAAGATCTGCGAGCAGGGCTTCCTTATTCTCATCTATCTGCAATTGATACACAGATTTAACAGCCATAGATAAATATTCATCTACAGAGGCTTCTCTTAGCATCACTTTTTCATCATAAATAGAAGGAACTTTTTCTACCTTTTTCCCAGCACTGTCTACACCCACCAATGTGCTTTTTGAAACCGCTTCCCCTTTTGCATTCAAGGAAACCAATGCGGAAGACCCAGAAGGCATCACAAACTGACCTTCGGCCAAACCTGCTAGCTTACACTTACTACCATTTTGATCAAACACCTCTATGGTAGACCAGCCATAAATCTTTTTTCGGTCTACTTTTTTGAGCTCTGCCATTACGCTTAGCCCATTGATTGAAAATTCTGCTTTTCTTGCCATTTGTTTCGTTTATTAAAGTTAAATATAAGTAAATTTTGTTAATCTTTCGAGCAGCTGTGCTCTACAAGAAACCCTCTACCTATTTAAGACTTTGAATTTTTGTTTTTTTTTATCTGAATGAATAAAATGAGGCTAAATAAATCCCTCCCCAATACATTAACTATCTAATCATTTTTAATAAAATTCGTTTTTCTTCAAATTGATTATCCGTTAATATGAACTCTTTTGCGATACTTTGCCCTGCAAGACTAAAACCTGATGATTCAAAAACGTGGAGAGTATTTTTGTCTACTTCAAAAAAATAGATGCTAATGCTAAAAGAGGAATCGATTAAGGTTTCCCAATTTTTTAAGTGAGGTATTCTTCTTGGCTTTTTAGGGTTATGCTTATTGGGCATAAATCTCCAATCGAAAAGACCAATTTTAGTGATCCTGTGCATATCATCAGCTTTGTATTGCTGCAACCAAAGCTTCATAAGTGGAGTTATAAATTCTGGATATGGAAAATTATCTTGCATTACACTAAAGGTTTTAAATGTTCATAAATTATTATCATGATTATTTAACGTTACTATTTTCCCAAATAATCTGATCTAGGTCATAAATATTTTTACCACTTCCAACGGTATTTAAGACCTCTTCTTCACTGCAGAAATCAGAAAAGCTGGCTGATGGATTGTTTATCTTCCCATTTTTACAGCTAACTTCCCATAAAAATTTAGAGTTAGGATATCTAGGATTAAAATCTTCTGCCCCTCCGTATGTTTTTGCATATTCTAATTCATGATAATCTTCATCGTTTTTAATGAAATTCTCAAAATTATCTGAACACTTAATGGTAATTAATCCTGTAAATTTTTGAGTAGTATTATCCATGGCATTACTTACTCTTGTTGGATATTCTTGGTTATCATGCCACCTTATATAATGATTATCTGGGCAATGCCCCATTGTAAAATGCATATCAAACCTTCTGCCAAGAACCACTCTTTTTTCCATATCTAAAGTGATGCTATAATTGTATTTTTTAGCTTTTTCTTTGTACTCTAAAATGATGTATAAAAACCTTCCACATTTCAAATTATAATCTTTAAGTATGTGTTCTGAAAATAGAATCTTTGGAGTTAAGTCATCTAAATGTTGTAAAAATTTAGATTTAACAGTATTACTTTCTTCTCCATAGCTATCAAATTGTTCTAAAAAACGATCGGCATAATGCAGCGCATCCGAAGTTGTATTGTGGAATTCTTTTCCATCAAAAGTATATTTACATTTATCAATAGCTAGTTCTAGGCATTTGATGGCATTTTTTGAATCTTCTATTTTATGATAGTATTCAGCTATTGGAATAAATTGAAAAATATCTTCATTGATCTTGCCAATGCAGCTTGCCAGTAATTTATGTATTTCATTTTTGTCTGAAATATTTTCAATAAATGCCAAAAAATCATCCATTGTACATTCTTCTGGGTTTTCATAAGCCTCCGAATGAATGGTTTTTATAGCCACACAAAACTGTTGCCCTTTGGATACTAAAACATCAATAACACTAGCGTCAGTTGAGTTTTCTTTCAAGAGCTTAATAAGTGAAACCACTGCCGCTAAATCGATACAATTTTCAACAGCAATCTTTACTGCATTTTTTGTGTATTCGTTATCATTTAAATAATTTTTGTCTGAAACTGATACGATTAACGCCTCTAAATCATACATATCATCACCAGCTTTTTCCAAAGCTTTGTCATATAATTTTTTTGCATAATTATTTTTAAAATCTGCTGTTGAGCATGACAACTCTGCAAGTTCTCGATAGCCATTAAAATCGTCTACTTTCTTTTCAGCTTTTTTTAGCAAATCTTCTGCAGCTTCAATTTCATTAATTGATATAAGTTTTGAAATCCATTCACGCATATCTTTTCCATAATCTTCTTTTTTAAACTGCTCTAAACATATTTTTTTGAGCCACATAGTAGCGTCTGCTTCAAATAGTTTTTCAGAAAAACTCAGAAAATCCCAGTGAGTATTACAAGCTGATTCTTCGGTTGTTAGCGCTTTAGTTTGATTTTTTGATAACCCTTGATAAATGTCTTGTTCTTCCATTATTTAATAGTTTAACTTAAAATAATTCATCTAATATTTCATCAAAACGATAGGTATCGTTTATTTTATCTTTGTTTAGTAAAGCAGATAGCAACAATTCTCTATCATTTTTTAAATTATCTGAGGCGTAATAAAGTGCATTGGGAGAATGTTTCATACCTTCCATTATTATTTCTTTATCTGATAGTATAAGTTCATTAGATATATTATGTGGAAGTAGGGCTTCCCAAGTATTTTTAACGGCTTCTAGTGCTATTTCTTTATCTACTTTGAATTCTTCAGGTGCATGATTTATAATTCTCAATGTAGCTTCTTTCTTATCTATACAATGTTTAAGCTGGTGTAATATAATTTCTTTATCAAAAACAATTCCTGCTTCTCTGCAAAGAAATACATCCAAAACAAGTCCTTTTTTTACACCACGTAAAGCAAATTCTCTATCTCCTGTTATTTGTCTTTTTGGTTTTTTTACATCTGCCCAAGATTGACCAATTTTATTTTTCCATGTTTGTCCACTTTCTACACATCTTTCAGCTGATATTCTTGACTTATACGCAATACTTGGTAAATAATTGAAAATTTTATCAAAAAACTTTTCGTCCAAGGTAAAAATAGGTATTACACTAGGAGTACCTCCTTTAGATGCTGCAGCAAGAATAATTTCTTTATCATAAAAAGTTTCATCTTCCCATTCAAAATGGGCATATGCTTTACCATTATTTTTTACTGCTAGCGTAACCACCTCTTTATCTACTTTTAGCTCATCAGACACACATCCTAGAGCCATACCATTAACGCTCACCATCTGTAGTACAAAATCTTTTTCTGATTTTAATTTTTCAGGGATATTATCAGAAATGTAAGAGTCTAAATCATCGTCAACTGCATCCACATCTTTTTGCCCTATTGCATGTAATATAAATTCTTTATCGCTTTGAAGTCTTTCTGAGACATATTCAAAAGCTTCTGTTGAATTTATTAAAGCTGCCATAGCCACATCTTTATCATTCTGTAATTCTTCAGAAGCATATTGTAAGGCGTTACCATTATGACCAACAGCAGTGATGACAACATCTTTATCATTTCGTAATTCTTCTGAAGCATATTGTAAAGTATTAGAATATTGATCAACAGCAGTGATAGCAGCAATGACTACATCTTTATCATTTTGTAATTGTTCAGGAGCATATTGTAAAGCATAACCATGGTGTTTAACAGCGGTTATTACTAGGTTTTTATCATTTTTTTCATTTTCAGCTAAAAAACTTAGTGCTTTACCACTACTTTTAACAGCTTCAGTAATAATATTTTTATTTGTTTTAAATTTTTCAGCTCCAAATTCTAAGGCAGCATCTCCAAAATGTTTTGCAGCAGCCAATACAATCTGTTCGTCTTGCTTAAGTTCTTCACTAAAAAACTCTAGACAAAAAGCATCTAAACTTACAATTTCTAATAGAAAGTCTTTATCGGTTTTTAAAGCATCAGAGACATGATCATATGGTAAACTATATCCAGACTTTAAAGCAGCCATAATTACCTCTTTATCCGCTTTTAGTTCATCAGAAGCATATTCCAAATAGGTTCCATTGTATGAAAGTAATACAAGCATAAATTCTCTGTCGTTTGCAAATTGATTTTTCATATTATTAAATTTTTATTAGTAAAGATTTTAAATGCTCATAAATCATGACCATAGCTAAAGTGTCTAATTCACAGTAGCGTTTTAATGCCTCTGCTATGTCTTCTCGTTCCTTTTCAGTCATATCGGTATATTGTATTTTACCATAGGCTGTAAGGGCAGCACCTCCATCGTCAATATTATCAATGTTAGACAGTCTAGCTTCAATCTCTTCTTGACTTATGTTTTTATGGACTGGAGGTAACGATTTGTAGGGATCGATGATTTCGTTGTCTAGCTTTTTTAACCAAACATGATCTTTTGGGAGATTTTTACTACTCACACCAATAGTTCCAATAGATTTACTGTACTTATCTTGAACAAACTGGCTAGACTTTAATACGGCAGGGAGCACTTTTTTAATGGAATTTGAACCAAAAGTATGAGGATTGTAATAATAGTGAATAACCACCTTACAAAGATCTACCATATCTCGCGTACCCTTATTAAATTTTCTTGTTGGCACTGTCCATTGGTCTGGATTTTCTCTTGTTGGATGGCTAATAGATTCTATAAATGAAACAAGCGATTCTTTGTTAGGGGTATCACTCGCTTTTAATTGCGCTCTAATGGCATTGAGTATTGTGTTTTCATGCGTCGCAAATTTAAAAATTGTTCCTTCATCCTTTGATAATGCTTTTTGCAAATGTTCAATGAATTCAAAATTTGGAAACTCGCCGGCAGTAGTATTAATATATTCGTTTGCATGTTCTATACGACCATCTTCATGATAAATATGATGTGAAAACTGAAAGGCTATTTGCTCATAAGGTTTACGACCTGTATGAAACGGGAGTGGTACTGTAGAGGTCTCAAAATCTATAAAATGAAGTGGATATACCCAAGTATTCATTTCTTGTTGTAAACCCTCTATGTCAACAAACTCAGTAAAGTCATCATTACGTTCTTTTTCGATTTGCAACCATTGGCGCTCTGTACGGCTAAGTTTTCCAGCCGCTTCTTTGTATTTAATATCTTCTGGGGTGAGCTGTGATTTAAACAATAATTTTTGCTCCATTAACTTTGGGTCTTTTAAATCCCAAACATTAAAAATGTTGGATTTTTTAAAATCCTGATCGGTCCAGTGGTATTGTGTTTTAAAACAATACTCAAAACCAGATTGCTTTTTCTTACCCTCCTGGCTATCATCTTTTTTAAATTCACATTTTTTACAAGCCGAAAATTGAGCGGGCCAGTTTGGGTAATAATTTTGCATTCTAATTTCTGACAATAAGTTAACCGCTTCTTGAAAGTTTAAATTATTGTAATATTTGTGCTCTCCGTTATGTATTTTTGAAACTACTTCAGATAGGTTTTCTTGGTGTAATATATTTTCACCTAGTTGGCTTATATCATCTACCTTAACCGTTACACCGGTTCGATTATTAGGGTCTTTTTTAACTCTAAAAAACTGATTTAATCCATCTACAGTTGCAGATTTTGTTTTATCAACCAAGCATAAGTAAGGAGTAATTGTATACGAAGGCAAACAACGTTGTGTGACATAGGTTTGAAAAGCCAAATCAAAAAGATAGGGCTTCCAGCTGCTCACTAATTTTTTTGACTTTCCTACAAAATTGTGAGCTTCGCTTGGGTCAAGAGATTTTGCTTTAACTTCTATGAGCTGTATATGAGTGCCTTTTTTAACAAGAACATCTGTTCTTATAAATAAATCATCGATATAAAAAGCGGCTTCATAGATTACCACATTTTCTTGCTTTAATAGCTTGGAAGTTTGATTTGCTAAATCTTGGTAATCATAGTTTTCTCTATCTTCTGGATCTTCTATTAAGACACCACCAGGATATTGTAACCGCGCATACTCCTCTACTTGAAAACCACCACTGGCTAGGGCTTGTAAAAACGGATCTTCATTTTTTACATTGTGAAATATCTGTTTATTATTTGAAAAATAAAGCTTGTTTGGGCATTCTAAGCCTTGTTTAAATCGTGATTTTGATAATGCTTTCATAGTACATGTTTTATAACCGAACTCCAATCTGGGAAATTTTCTGAGCCAAAATGAATCCACTCGCCTTCAAAATCTTTGGCTCCATTATTGGGTCTGTCATCAATGAGTATATCTCCTTTAACTAAATCTTTACGGTGGGTTAAAATGAGTTTTCTGTTTATTTTATCTCCAAATTGCTCTTCTAACCATATTCGCTTATCTGTCCAAGCAGATGTGTTACCCCATGGGGCTGTACTTAGAAAATAGACTTCATATTTGTCTGAACTAAGTAATTTATTTACAGAGCCTACGGCATCTTTTAGGGGCTTTAAATTTCTGAACAGCCCAGGAATGGTATCGGGGTCTTCATGGTAAGGCGGCTCATATCTTAGAGGATGAGCGTTCATCGCAGTTACAAAGTCTGCAACAACACCATCAAGGTCTATGTATAGAAGTTTTCTCAAGTTATTTTTTAATTATTAATGATTTATAAATTCTAAAAAATTCTTCTTCAATTTTTTCAAATTCTTTTCCTGGTGGTTTGTTAGAACCTGGCGACCATGAATTAAAGTATATTACACCATTTTTTTTCCAAAATGAAAAGCTTCTATTGACATATCTCAAGTTTTCATTATTCTCTTTCTTTTTAGGCCAGACTTTTTCGAAGGTTTTTTTTAGTTCTACTTTAATTTCATCATCTAAATATAGCTTTAAATCCCAAGCTTTACTATTTTGTGATTTAGTGCATTCTATTAGTTTACGAAACCCACTTTCTTTGTGTTCAAAAATATCATAGTATGCTTTTCCAACAGATAGAATTATTTTGAGTTTTGAATTGTCGATCGCTTTTTCAATGACATCAAAAACAAAATTGTTTAAGTATTTTAAAAAATAAATGGTAGAAATATCAAGATTATTTATTTCTTTACTCTCTTCTTCTATATCAAGACCTAACCAAGATTTTGAACCCCAAGGGCATATTTCTATGGCAAATGGTTTTAATTTCTCTTCTTTTTTAGTTTCTGGGTTATATTGGTATAATTTTTCTTCAACTAATATTTTTTTAAATATGCTGTCTATCCATTTATCCTGTTTTTTCCAAAATGGATGAGTATCATAGGTTGGAAAACCTTTTGCATATTTTTTATATTTATATTTAGGATTTAGGTCGGGTTCCTTAAAATTCTCATAGCCATACTTTTTTGATCTTGACGGATTTAGATTCAAAGTAATAACAGAGTGGTCTTTTATATCTCCTAAATATGGTTGTGGAAACGCATCAGGTTCAAGTTTTGTGCTTCTTTTTTTTCCTTTTTTTGTCTCCCACTCTGTTCCTTTATGTTTACTCCAAATTTTATCATTTTCCAGTAAATTTTTTTGATGGCTTTCACCTTTACTCCATTCTTCGAAGAATTCATCCCAATGATCTAAATACTCTTGAATGCTTTTAAATTCTATGTTTTCATTTTGTTGGTCCATAATTATATTTTTATTTATTAAAGTTATTTGGGAAGTATACTTTTATCCCCTTCCTCAAAAATTAAATTTCCAGTAAAATAGTCTACACCATCAAGTTTAATTTCTTCTTTTAGAATATCTTTTTTATTAAAAGGAACTGCAGCATTATCAAGCCAATTTTCTTGAGATGCTTCGTTAAGGTACTTTTCAATGAATTCTGATCTCATACTTTCTAGTGTTTCTGCAATTTCATTGGAATCATAACCAAAATCCTCAAATGATTCATATTTTTCTATCCATTCACCCTCTTCGTCCGTAAATTCTTCGAAATCCCAAGGTGACCCGTTTGACCCTCTAACATTAGTTTTGATATCACAAAAGCGATAAGTGTCAATAACCCCGTCTCCATCGTTATCTAGATGAAAATAAAGAGTGTATTTCCCATTTGTTTGCGCAACGATAGATTTACATATCTTATAATCTTTACCGCTATTTTCGCTATTAAATGTTTTGATATAGGTATAATGTTTGGTAGCTAAGCTACTTTGATATTGTATACCCTATTGCTTCTGCTTTTTCGATAAATAAAGGCAAATTACGTTCTCCCCAACAAGTAGATACTACTATGGTAGCATCTTTTATGGTTATTGGGTCCAATAATGCAAAATAATCTTCTCTGTCTTTAGCTTCAGCCAATGTGTCAAAAACACCTGTGTTGCCACCAATTTTTTGTTTTATATAATCTTTATCTCCTTGAACTTCGTCCGGAAATATCTCCTTAAGCTCATTAAAAGTGCATTCATTTTTGGAGCAGTAGTCTTGTAGGACTGCTAATGCTAATTTTCCTTCTTCAAAGACACCATCTATGCAGTTTATTTGGTATCCCATAATTTTTAATTTATTCTCCTTTTTCTTTTTCTTTTTCTTTTTCTCAAGAAGTTGCTTTTCCCAAACAGAGTCTCCTAAATAAGCTTTTTTAGCAACAGATTCAGCAAGCCATTTTTTATCACTAGATCTTTTTGCTAATTTTTCTGCCTTTTCAAATGCTTTTCTAGCGAGGTTTTTATCCCCAAGAGAATAACCATAAGATTGACCAAGCCCTAAAAAATCTTTAAAACTTTCTGCTAAATTTTCTGCTTTTTGATATACTTTTTTTGCATAATTTTTGTCTCCCAAAAAATCTTCATCAGCAATAGAAGCAGCGAGGCTATTAAAGTCCGTAAAACTCCCTTCTTGAGTTCGAGTTCCATCGATTAAAGTTTGATCAGCTGAATTTTCTGCTTTTTTAAAAATTTCTAAACCAAGCGTTTTATTATTCAATCTTTTTTTGGAGGAAGCTGCGATTCCAAGCCATTCGTAGCATTTAAATTCAGAAACATTTTTCGAAAAATCATTTTTTAAAGCTATTTCTAAAACTTCCTCGGCCATAGGGAGTTGTTTAAGTTCACATAAATTGTGTATGATTACAGCATATTCTCTTCCTTGACGATGGCTGACAGATTTGTTAATACATTGCAATTTATCAATGCATAGTTTTATTGCCCAATTTTTTGCATCTGCCTGAATTAACTCCTCTATTAATTCATCAAAATCTTCGAGCCTATTATATTCATCAACCCTTCTATCATCACCAGAAGATGAAATTGCTTGAAATGCGTCTAAGCAATTTTTTTCTTTTATTTCGAAGTAACTAATATCATCTTTTGTCACCCCCTGGTGAATGTTAATGTCAGCTAAACTTTCTATGGTATATTTTATATGCTCCATTATTAAAATTGTTTTTAATATGCGTTGTTTTTATACTTATAATTTTGCTAAATACTCTTGAACCTTTTCTATGGTATCCATGTTTTTAACCTTTGGTTTTGGCTTAATGTTATCGCATTTTGCAACCATTATTTTTTCTAGTTTACTGCAGTTTTTAAGCGCATGTATACTTTCTAGGCTTGTACAACCAGTAAGATCTATTTCTCTTAAATCTAACATTTTTTCAAGACCGTCTAGAGAAGTGAGCTTTACACAATTTCTAAAATCTAAAGCCATGATGTTGGTCACATTCTTGAGTCCCTTAATTTGCTCTAAATTTGGGCAATCATTTAGATAGAATGTATTATAATTTATAAAATCTGAAGAAGAGCCATCTTCATAAAATTTTGGTATAACATGGCCATTAGTATCAAAACCATCTGGAAGACCATTACCAGTTTTCTTTTTGTCTTCATCAGATCTATTAGATGAAACACTAAATGCTCCCTCATGAATATCTAAGGCTTCATTATAACCTATTGAATGATTATAGCTGGAAATAATCTGAGTGTTTTCTAAAAAATCTAAGTTTTTGATTCCAGACCAATTAAGTTTAATATCAACAAATTTTATATTCTCTAAGGATTCTACGGTATTTAAATTTTTATTACTACTTAAACTGATTGTTTTAAGATTGGTGCATTGACCAATGCCCTTCAAATCTGTAAGATTAGGAGATGTAATACTTAAATCATTTAAATTTTTATTCTCTCCAAGGAGAGGGAAAACCGTAAGATTTTTTGGATTAGAAATTCTTAGACGCTTCAAGTTTGTTAAGGCTGATACATCCTTTAAATTAGTAAAATTACACCCTGTTATATCTAAACTTTCAGCAAAACCAAAACGCTCTACAAATGCAATATTTAAGCTTTTATCAGATTCCATATCGGAGCCTTCTGAAGACAACATCACGTTTTTAACTTTTACAGCTTTATTTAAGATACTGGTGTCTGTTAGTTGATTGCAATTAAATATTTCTAAATCTAGGACTTCTGGAACATCTAACCCTGTCAAACTTTCCAAATTACTACAATGTCTTAAACTGATATTTTGAATGCCTTTTATATTTCTTAGAAAACTTAAGTCTTTGTTGGTAGCTTTTTCTATGTGAAGTGATTTTAAATTTTCTAAGACAGGTAAATCTTCAGATATTAAAAGTTCATAGTTTCCAACTTTCCACCAATGAGCAACCCTATTTCCTTCAATACTAACGTCATTAAGCTTTTTAAGTTTTTTTAGTTCTGGAGAATTGACTAAGGTTTTAGGATTGTAAATTTTTAATTTTTCAAGGTTTTTAAAGTTATTAATGTGCTTACAATCCATAACACAAGCCTGAACGTTAGAATCAGCTGGAATCCCTCCAAAACTTAGCACCATTAATTCTTTGCATTCATTTCTAGCTTTGAAAGCTTGACTACCCTTAGGAGCTATGTTTACCAAAGCCAGTAAGAGCGTATCTGTAAAGTACTTTTTCTTATTTTTTTGAGAGAAATTGAAATATTTTTTATCTGAAGCAACATGTGGCTTGGTATAGGTTTTGTAATTACCTTCTATTGTAACCTCACCCAATAAATAATCAAAGAAGTCTGGAGTATTAATGCTTTCTGCAACCACTACAGCAGCATCAATACCGTGATTTAAAGCTTTCTGAATTTCTAGAGCTTTTTCAGTGTATTTAAAGTCTACGATACTTTCACCTTCATCTACTCTTTCATCATTAAAAGCCTCTTTCCAAACTGATGAATATTCTGAATTTTCCTGAAGTAAGGCTTCGATGTCTTTTTTTGCTTGTACGTATATTTTTTTTGCCATAATTATTTAGTCAAGTTTAACAGTGTTGCCTCCGCATTTTCAATTAATGCTTTGGTAGGTTTGGTTAGAAAAGATTCAAGTTTGGGGTCTTTAATTTCTTTAAGTCCTTTTTCTATCATTTCTATGATTTTTTTAGAATTTATACTTTTTGTCTCTAACCCTATAAGAAGCACTTCATGTTCACACAAACCAACATTTATGGTAGCTCTAGCACGTTTTAAGTTTTGATCGTTGGTGTTTTCACTCCATGAAGTAATAGCAAGATTAAAATGCTTTATTGCCGCTACATAATAGCTATTGGCTAATTTTTTATCCTTAATTTTCTCTGCAGACCATCTATTACTTATTGCAATTAAATTATAAGCGAACCCTAGTTTAACATCTGAAACATTTTCAGTGTTTTTTATAGTTTCAAAATGCTTGAAAGCCAACTCAATTGCAGCATTATACTCTTCAAGTTCAATATAGGCCTTAAAGACTCTGTTGTAGGTTGCTGCTATAGAATAATCAGGAATTCCTTGTGTATTATTTAATACCTCTAAGGCTTTTAATGCATACTCAAGACCTTTTTTATAATCTTTTAAATACTTACTGTAAAAAAATGAGGTACTCATATATGCAGCTTGTAAACTCCATGGCTTGGGTTTATTTACATATAAATCTTCATAGTTTTTAATACGTAACAACCTGTATTTGATTGAACTTTCATACTCTTTTACTAAAAGATGGTAATTAGCAATATGGAAACAAGCATCACCATATTGTTTGGTCTTTTCACCAATCGTGTTTGATATTAATTTTTTATGCTCATAGCACGTTAATTTAAACGCATCAAGTTGATCTGTTGATTGGTGAAATTTTTTGTTGGCATTGTAAAATTCCTCTATTAATTCTGTCCAAACATTTGCATCAAATCTCTTATAAATAAATTCTTCACAAAGCTTTAAATCGATTTCTGCCTGCTCTGGATTGTTTTTACAATAAATAGCCCCTGACCATGTAGCAAAAAAGTATAAAACTGAGGAAACCCAGTGGTTATTTATACTGTTGGTTTTTAAATGGGCTATGTTTTCTGTAAAAATTACAACGGCTTTTTCTTTGTCCTTAATGTATTTTGTAACGATAAGTATTCTTAGTTTAAGGCATTTTTTAATCAATCTTAAATTTTTAGTAGCTATTGCGCCTTTTAATAATGCCTCTGACGATGTATCAATTTGATCAATATTGTAATTTTGAGTTAACGTGGTTGAAATTATCCAATGCTCTATGTAGTAACCAAAAACTTTAAAATTCGAATGATCTTTTAGATTTTCACTCAATTTATCTAAAAAACTTTTTGCTTCCTCAAAACTAAATTGAGCACAATTAAGATATAAAAAACCTAGAGAGAGAAGTGCCTCACCTTTGTAGAGGGTATTGATTTTTTCATTTATAAAGGCTAATTCATTAGTTTTTACAAAAGTATCCTCATTATTTTCATATTCAGAACCAAACCTTGTTTGTTTAAACATTAAACCATAAATCTTGAATTCCAATTCAACAGAATCTGAGGGGTAATCTCTTGCAAGAAGCTCGTTACCAAGTAAAATCACCTCATTAAAAGAAGTATTTGAATTTGCAATTTTATTGATTATTGTTATTAGATTGGCTAAGTCTGTAAAATTTCTATTTTTTAAAAAACTTACAAATGCATTAATTTTTTCATGTTCCTCATTAAGAATCATCCTTACAATGATTTCAAAAATAAGACGCTTGGTAGATTCAATGTATGCCGAATTTGAAGACATAAGGGTAAGGCGTCTTACTACAGATAAAATTTCTTCCAAAGAAAACTCTGATGGGGCATTAATTATATCTTTTTGAAGGTCAATGTATCTTTTGTTATACTCAATGATTATTTGTTTAACTCCACTGTTTTGGGAACTAGGAAAATAACTTTTAATTGCAGATACTATACGCTTATCTTTAAATCGATAAATATTATCTTCTTCAGATAGATCTATAATTAACCCCTTAGCTTCAGCTTCTTCTAAAAAACCAAGTATTTCAAGTAACTCAAAGCCCCATACTTGAGATAAAATATCAGCGTTGAATTTACTGCCAATAATAGCAGCACTCTCCAACATTCTTGCCCACTTAACATCAAACTCTTCCAAAATAGCGTGATAGTAAGAATCTATTTCTTTTGTATTTGGTAGCTCAATAGATTCTATAGAGTCTGTGAGAACATATCCGTCTGGAGTAAACTTCAGCACTTCATTTTGTATCCATTGCTCTACAATTTTCAAAATATAAAGCGGGGTAATCTTTAGGTTAGAGCCTGTATCGTTTAAAGAACTATTTAATTTGTAGTTTATATCTGCAAGTGAATCACTTTGTATCTTAAACTGTGAATTTTTATTACTGATATGATTTATAAAATCTTTTACGTTAAAGCTTTCTTCTACTAACAAATCCCTAATTACGACCTTAGTGGTCAAACTATTGTTTAAATCCTCTAAATCATCTTTGAGTGTTTGTAGACCAACCCCTCTTAGATTATTTACCTCATCGTTTCTAATAGTTAAAACAATGCACATATTTTTTCTAATAAAATCACTTCTGTTTATCGTTTTGATAAAATGCTTTAAAAAGGCATAACTCTCTGGATCAATCCAGTGAAGATCCTCCATAACAAAAACTGTTTTGTTTTTGTTTAATTCAAGTTTTTCAGCAATTTCAACGCCTATTTCTGTCATTGTGCGACTGTTGTCTCTTTTAAAATCACTGATCAAATCTGAGGAGCCTCCCGCTATGTCTGCTAGGGCTTTAACTGCCTCCCCACTTATAGACTCCATTTGTGTAGACCTATCCACAAATTCTTCAACATTTAAAAGGTCTTTAAAGGCCTCAAGAAAAGGTTCAAAGGAGACAGAATTCTCATCCTGAATCTCATCACAATCACCGTAGTACCATTTCCAATCATTTTCTAAAAAGACTCCCTTAGCCTCATTTAAACTTCTTGTTTTCCCCATGCCCATTGGAGCAGCAACAACCATTATGTTTAAATTATCATCAGACAAATCATTTTGTATTGGGTCATATAAATCTGATACTGGATCTATTACATCATTTATAAATACAAGGTTATTTAAAAGTGTATTTCCTTCTGGAGATTTTAATTTTTTACTGTTAAGTACATCTATGTACTTACCAATTAACCAGTGAATGAGAGAAATAGGAGCAATAAAAATTAAAATATCTAAAAAAGTGTCAACAGATATATCCTTGAGCGCATAGGTGTTAAAAATAATAAGTGCAATAATACCCGCAATGACACCAAATAAGGCCTGAGTTTTTAAATTTGAATGTTTTGTTTTACTCGTAAACTGAAAATATGATCTTGCAATCAAATCACCCAATACAAAAGTTAGAATTACCAAAATAAAATGTGCAGCTCTAGGGTAGTATTCAAATTGAATGATATAAAATACAAAAAGAGGGATGTAAGTAGCGTATAAAGATGCATTGGCAAAAGTTCTATACCCTCTAAGATTATGGAAACCATCTATTTGTAATCTGTTTACTAAAAATAAATTAATAAACGTAGGAATAATACTCATGGCCAATGTAAGAGCGACAACCCAAAGTATAGCTGCAGATTCTAAATAATGATCTGTGGCATCTGGAGCTAAATATGAAACAGAAAATATCATCAATACAGATAAAAATATAGGTGATATAAAGCAAATGGTAACAAATTTAATTTTTCTTAGGAGTTGATAGAATAAGTCTTTGATGGAAAATAGTTTTCTGGTTCTAATATATTTTATGATTTTCTCATCAATCACCGCAATTAGCGCTATCAACAATATAGATTCTAATATGAGTAAAATAATATTAAAACCAACGACTCCAATTTTATCATGAGTAAATCCCCTTGTAAATACAGCTTCTGTAAATCCTCCCTTTTTTGAGTAGGTATTAAATTTACTCTCAACTAGCCATATTTTTTCATCAATAATATCCACATTACTAACATCAAAAATTCCAAGATTTTCTAATTCAAGTTTAGTAGAAATTAAATCTAAAGCAGCTGTATCTAAGTTACCATCAGTAAGGCTAGCTGCTCCCTCAACTCCTAGCAAACGTTCTAAATCTTCTTTAGTGAGCACATAGTGGTCTGTGCCTGCCATGATTGTCTGTTTAATAATTTCAAACATTTCATCATCACAATCTCTTCTAATGATAATAGACGAAATGTTAACATTTGCAAGTGGTGGCGTACCAATTTTCTTGAATTTAGTAGCAAACAAATCATTTAAGGCGTCATCATATGCATATTCTATGGCATCATCTGCAAAACCCATATAAGAAGGAAAACCGCTAAAATAAGGAAACAACTGAACCTTATAATTCATGTTGAATTCACAGGTGGCTATCGTTAAATCTATTTTATCTTTAAATGCCAAGGCCCAAGGATCTTCTTTGCTGGTCATCAAAATTGAATCACAGTAGGTTTTAGCCATATTTAAAAAATACTGATTGCTATTGGTTTTTCTACCTATGTAATCAAGGGTTAAAACATGCTTTTTGTACCTATTATAATTACTTGCAATAGAATCGTTCTGTCCAGAAGCATAACAAATTGTTGGGCTTGCAAAAACAAACAAAAATATTGCGATGAAATAAATAAATAATATTGGCTGGTTTTTTTTCATAACTAAAGTCTGCACTGGTTATTTTATTAATAAAATAAACTTGATTCTATAATTTATATTTTGAAGTATTTGAAATGTTATTTCGAAATATAAGCATAAGGAAGTAAAGATTTGTATTTTTTAATTTTGGATGCTGAATAACTAACCATATTACCTTGAAGGTATAAATTTCTTGCATTGCATTGAGTTAGTCTTGCTAAAAATTCGGGTTCAATTTCATCAATACAATTATCCCATAAATCGAGTATCTTAACATTTGTAAAACTATTAAAAGCCTCGGGAATTGTCTCCATTTCAGAATCTCTAAAGCTGAGTGTAACTAAATGCTCTAATTTAGAAAATGAGCTAGGTATACTGGGCGCTGTATCATGAGTTATAACTAATCGTTTAATCTTGGTAAGATTTCCAAACTCCTTTGGGTATGGCTTTTTAACTCCCTCAAATCTACCTTCTAAAACTTCTAGTTTCGTTAAATTACACAGAGCATCTGGAAACGGTTTTTTAAAATCACTGAATCGAATTTCTTTTAATTTAAGTAACGCACCTATTTCTGTTGGAAGTGAGGTTACAGCAGTAAGACCAAAATCTAACATTTCTAAATTTGATAGTTGTTTTATTTTGGGAAGAAATTCATTGACTTTTGTTTGAAATAATTTTAAATTCTCTAGTTGAGTCATTTCATATACAAAATCAATTTTCTCTATCTGTGTGTTGCTAAGCTCGATAGTTTTAAGTTGCTTTAGTTTACTTAAATTATCACTGATTTGTGTAATACTTTTACAATCATATAAATTTAGTGTTTCTAATTTTTGAAGATTGCCTAAAGTTTGTGGTATGGCACTTAAATTTTTATTGCTAGACAAATTTAAAGTAACTAAGTTAGGAAGACTGCCTAAAGCTGGGTCTATGGTTTCAATCTCGTTATTTTCTAGATTTAAATATTCTAAGTTTTTTAATTCTCCAATACAAGGAGGGATTTCTTTAAGATTACAATCAGACATATCCAAATACGAAAGAAGCTTTAGATTCTTGATACTATTTGGAATACTTATTTGCTCCTCTTTACACCTATTTTGGGAGATTTTTAAACTGGTAAGTTTTGGTAATTTAGCAATTATCTCCAGATGATTTTTTAAGGGATTTCCTGAGACATTTAATAATAAGAGATTTTTAAGCTGACTAAATTTTGGAGGTAAAAATTCTATGTCATTTACTTCAAGACTTAGAGATTCTAAATCTTGCAATTGATGAATTTTATCACTAATACTTTTAATATTATGATTGTACCCAAAATCTAGTGTTTTTAATTTTGATAGACTAAAAACACTTTCTGGAATCTCCAAAAGACGATTGCTATTGCAATCCAAATACTCTAAATTACTGAGGCTACTTAAATCTGGGAGTTGTGTAATACTATTACTAGATATAGTTAATTTTTTTAAATTTTTAAGCTCAAGTATTCCATCATTAAAAGACTCTAATCGATTGCCTTTAATATTTAAATTCTCTAGAGAATGAAAATCTTTTATTGCGTCTGGAATCTCTTTAACTTTTGATCTCTCATAATAAACATTTCGAGTTACTGTCCAATTCCCTTCAGATTGCGAACCCTCAGCCCCTAACTCTCGCCAATTTGTCCAACTAAAATCTAAAGATTTAATATGAGATAGTGTATGTAAAGACCCTGAATTTAGAAGCTTGGTTAACATTTCAGATGATTCTACTCTTAATGTATCTACCTTTTTATTGATTGTTATTTCACAAATTCTAGAAAAAGGTATTTCTAACCAACTTGAATTTAATACTAAAATATTTTGCGCATAAATAACAGGAACAGTTGATTCAACTTTTTCATTATATACATGATTTATGGGATAGGTTTTAAAAGCTAAATCATCATTGATGTCTTTTAAAGGATTGTCATACACAATAACATCTTCCAAAGATGTCATTTTTGATAAAACATCTGGGATACTTTCCAATTGATTTTGAGATACATCTAAATATTCTAAATTTTCGAGTTTACTTATATCCTCACTTAAGTTTTTTATTTTATTTCCTGAAAGATCTAAATGGTTGAGAGCGCTAATCGTGAAAAGAGAATCTGGAATAGACTCAATATTTCCTCTTTTTATGATGAGAGATTCTAATTCAGATAGGTCACCAATGTTTTGAGGAATTTCAGATAATGGCTCACCGTATCTAATAACTTCAATGTTTTTAACTCCATTTAAAGAAGATAAGTTATCGTTTGAAAAATGTGCATCAAAAGCACCGGGGTAAATAGTTACTTTATTTATTTTGTTGGATTCAAATATTACTTTGTAATATGAATTTGGAACTCCAGAAAACTCCGAAGTCAAATTTAGTTCTCCCTTAATATCATATTGGCAACCACTTTTAGGACTTTCACGCAACTCTGCACTTGTTCTTAAACGAGGCGCATTTCTATACATTGAAGGTAAGGAACCCTCTGGCGAAAAGGTTATTAAAAGAAGCCTGTATATATCTGCTATTTTTCTATCCTCATCATTATTTTTAGGAAGTTGTAATCCGTTACTAAGCCAATATTTATTAATATCGTCTAATTTTATTTTACTTAATTCATCAATCAAAACAGTTGGTTCTGGAAGAGATTCAAATAATAATTTTATTTTTTTCATAGTTTTAATTTGAATTAAATATTAATAGTGAAAAACAAAATTTGTATTAATTAATAACTTTGTTTACTTAAATAATGATGTAATCTCAAATCTAATTAAAAACAATTGTATTTTTGATACATAATTGATACATAAATAACGGCTAAAAAAATGATCACTGAATTAAAAAAAGAAGTTGAATCTAAATTTGGGAAGAAAATCGAAAAACGTGGAGACTGTGAAATGATTTCGAATGCAATTTTGGAATTTCTTGATATTGAGATTAGCTATAACACGTTGCGGAGGCTATACGGATTAGCTCCTTATACCAAACCAAACACAAAAACACTGAACACATTAGCTCAATTTGTTGGGTACAATAACTATTATCATTTTTCAAAAAAATATATTTTTAAGGACATCACAAAAATATTTCAAATTACATACAAATGCCTTTACGACAACAATGAAGCTGAACTTTTAGAGCTCGTAAAAAACACGAAACGAAGTAATGAGGATTTTGTTGATTTTATAATCTTAGTGATAAGAGAGTTGTTTTACAGAAAGAGGTATACATTAATCAATGCAATTTTTAATTTAAAAGAATTACATTATACTAAATTTAGTTATTCAGAACTACTATGTATAGGAAACTCTATCGGACTAATTCTTCGAGAAGAAAATCGAGTTGACAAAATTCTGACTAAAAACATAAATTTTATAAATTGTATATATTTGACTTTTGTCGATTATTCAAGTTTGAACTCCTATTATGGAAAATGGTCAATCTCTTTGAAAAAATCAAAAATATCTAAAGAAATTAGAGTGTTTAATAATGCAGTGTTGCAGTTTAAAAACTTCTTAAATAATAAGGAAATAAAAGAACTGGACAAGGATTTAATTTACAATCAAGATATACACCCTATTTTATGCAGTCGTTTACTAGCATTGAAGTTTTTATCTAAAAATAAGTTTGATGCTATAAAAATTCTATCTAAATACCAGAAAGTTCATTCGAAAATGAAAAATTCAACTGATTACTCCTATGAATTATATACCACAGTAATACTGACAAAAAACAAAAAAGCTATGAAGTTTTTAATTCAAGTATTAGATTCAAAAATTGATTTTTTATATCAAACGCACCACTTGAACTCATTTTACTTGATGAGTGCATTTTATTATAAATTAACTAACAACAAAGTTGAAGCAGTCAAAATATTTAAACAGTTTAGTTTGAGTGAATGTCGTTTTAGTTATGAGGAATTTATTAAACTTCTATACTTCATTTATAAGTACGATAACTCCAAATTACCTTCAGAAAAAAATCAAATAATAATGCGCTACAAAGAGTTAAGAGATAAATTAAACTATCCATATTTCTCAGAAGATTTATTACTTAAGTATTTCGATTAAATCCTCCCCAAAACAGTTCGACTTTACTCCCTTTGCCTCCACAGTAGAACCCACAACCTTTTATGGCTGTGGGTTTTTTATTTTATATAAATCCTCCCCAAAATAGTTCGACTTTACTCGTCTAGGATCCATGCATTATTTTTAATGCAACTATGTTGCGTTAAAGTTTTAAATACCTAAATTTGTTAAAAAATAAGACATGAAAGACAAGAGCAACTAATCCTCTACTGGGTAAGGTTTTATTAAAAATAAAATATAAATTTTAAAGAAACAAAAATGATAACAGTAACCAATATAACTAAAAAATATGGTGATTTTACAGCATTAAAAGACCTGTCCTTTAATGTTAATGAGGGAGAAATATTGTGTTTACTTGGTGCTAATGGGGCCGGAAAATCAACGACAATAAACATGTTGCTCAATTTCATACAACCTACATCAGGTGTAGCAATGGTAAACAATTTAGATGTATTAAAAAACCCGCTAAAGACAAAAGAGTTTCTAACCTATATTCCAGAAAACCTTATGTTATACCCTACATTTTCTGCCCTTGAAAATTTAGATTATTTCACTAAACTATCAGGTAAAAAATTTAATTCAAAGAAATTAGAAATGATTTTATCTGAAGCAGGTTTAGAACAACAAGCACACACAAAAAACATTAAAACCTTTTCCAAAGGCATGCGCCAGAAAGTTGGAATTGCCTTAGCCATTGCAAAAGAATCTAAGGTACTCTTACTGGACGAGCCTACATCAGGATTAGATCCTAAATCGAGTAATGAATTTATTGAATTATTAACTAAAATGAAAAACAATGGGGTAGCCGTTCTTATGGCAACTCATGATCTATTTAGAGCCAAACAAGTTAGCACACATATAGGTATCATGCGTTCAGGGATGCTGGAGAACTACTCTGAATCCTCCAAGTTTTCTTTAAAGGAATTAGAGTCCATCTACCTGGATATCATGAATTTCAAAAATATAGGTTAATATGGTACACATAATACGTAAAGAATTAAAAGAGTTAACTAGAGATGGCCGTATTAAAATCACCGCTATTATTTCTATCATTTTATTAGTCATTGCTGCAATTACAGAGGTTTCTAACTATCAAAAAGAGAGCCATCAGCATGAAGAGTCTGTATCAAAAGAACGAGCTATTTGGGAATCTCAAGAGGCAAAAAATCCACACGCTGCAGCACATTATGGTACTTATATATTTAAACCAAAATTTGCTTTATCACTTGTAGATGGTGGAGTAACAAATTACACAGGAAATTCTATTTTTGTGGAAGCTCACAATAAGAATGAAGCCTCATTTAGTAGCGCTACAGACCAAACTAGTCTTGCGCGCTTTGGTTCCTTGTCTATAAATTTTGTTTTACTTTATCTCTTTCCTTTAATTAGTATCTTAATTGGATATAATTCTTACACAAAAGAAAGAGAACACCAGACCTATTGGCTATTGAAGAGTCAAGGAGTGCATCCTACAAAATTAGTAATAGGAAAATGGCTAGCAACATTCTTACCTATTTTAGTGTTAACCACAACCGTATTTTTAGTTATTGGAAGTATACTAGCAAACATAAGTGATTTGGAGATGTTTAAATGGGTTAGCTTATGGACACTTTGGGGGCTATATCTGCTATATTACTTAATTATTACTACACTAACAATCCTGATTTCTATGTGGAGTAAATCATCTGGTGTATCGTTAGTTAGCTGTTTATTAATTTGGATATTATTTAGTTTTATTACCCCTAAGTTTGCCACAAATATTGCAAATGTAAAAAACCCATATCCATCAAAGTCTGAATTTAATACCCGAATTTCAAATGATAAAAAACAAGGATTAGACGGGCATAACCCATGGAATGAAGCCGCTAAAAAATTAGAATCCGAAACATTAAAAAATTATGGTGTTGAGAGCATCGATAAGCTGCCTTTTAATTATGTAGGCTACAGAATGCAAAAAGGAGAAGAACACGAAGCAAAAGTGTATCAAAAACACTATGCAGCTCTAAAAACAATCGCCACAAAGCAAAATGACACCTATAAACAATTATCTTTTATATCTCCATTTATTGCACTTCGGTTTTTATCAATGGATCTAGCAAATTCAAGTGATAATTTACATTGGAAATTTAGTGAAGCGGTTGAAAGATATCGTATTCAAAAACAACGGTTTTTAAACTATGATATAAAAGACAATTCAAAATTTGGTGAAAGGGATTATAAAATGACTCCAGAAAAATTTAAAAACCTTCCAAAATTTAGCTTTAATCCCCCTACTCTTTTAGAGTTACTTAAAAATAATACGCAAAACCTATTTTTTTTAATGCTTTGGTTAGTCTTACCATTTTTAGGTTTATTAATGACTTCAAAAAAAATATAATCTATGTTTTTAAACATTTTAACCTACGAATTTAAATTACTTTCTCGTAGTAAGTGGCTTTTAATTTTATTTTTTACAATAGCACTATTAATTGGCTTCGCCTCTTTAAACGGGAGTAAAAACGTAGATAAAAGACTTGCAGATATTAAAGAAGTGGAACAAGAGTTTTTTCAGAAAGACAGCATCATGTTAGGAACGCTCAGAAAAATTGAAAATGGAGAGACCGTAGCCCTTCCCTATTGGCAATTACCATCCCAACCAATGACTGTAGGAAATCGATATCCAAGATTGGCAATTATGCGTCCTGAAACATTATCATTTATTGCTACTGGACAAAGCGATATGTATTCACATTTTATAAGTCCTAAGGTGTATGGTAACAACTTTGCGTTGGATTATTCTGAAATGATAAACCCCGTACAATTGCTATTTGGAAATTTTGACATCGCTTTTGTATTGATCTATATTATCCCATTATTAATTATTGCTTTTACATATAATGTGCTGTCAAAAGAAAAAGAATTAGGGACCTTACCATTATTGGCTTCTCAACCCATATCAACCCATTGGTGGTTATTGCAAAAAATGATCATCCGATTTATTATTTTCACAACACTTACAATACTTGCACTAATACTTGCAATAGCAGTATTTTCTTTAGAAGGCTTAACTAATGTAAATGGGGTGCTAGGACTGCTATTATTAATTACAAGCTATAATTTTTTCTGGTTTGCAATAGCATATATCGTTAATATAAAAATTAATGACTCCTCTAAAAATGCGTTAACTCTAATTGGTTTTTGGTTGCTTTTAGTTTTGGTGATTCCTGCAACAATAAATCAAATTGGAAATACATTATACCCAACGCCGTCACGATTGAAGATGATTAATGAAATTCGTTTCATAAAAAAAGAAAATGAAGAACAGCAAAATGAAATTATGGATGCCTATCTGCGAAATCATCCTGAACTAGCGCAAGGCAGAGAGAAAGAACAGTTTGGTTTTTGGCACAATTATTTTGCCTCAGAAATGGTAATGGAAGAAAAAACAAAACCTCTATTGCTAGCCTATGACATGCAGTTAAAAAAACAGCAAGGCTTACTTATGACATTCAAATTTCTATCACCAGCAATAGTAATGCAACAAGCTTTGAACAAAGTTTCAGCAAGTTCGGAGTTACATTACAATGACTTTAAAAAACAAGTTTTTGAATTTTCTAAACAATGGCGAAACTACCTCACACCAATGCTATTTAAAGAACAAATGTTTACCGTAAAAAACTATAATGAATTACCTGCTTTTATGTATGAAAACAGAATTAAAAATGATATTTGGGTAAACACATTAATTATTTTTATGATAAGTGGTTTGGTTTTATTGAGTACTACTAGCAAAAGGCTAGGTAATAAGTCTGATCAAAGGTTGCTAGAGTAATATTTTAATACAAACACAACTCGCAGGTGCCTAGAACCAAAATATGTGTGTTTATTACTTTACGATTGGGTATTTCAGGAATTGTTACCTTGACCTCTAAGCAGTTAACACTACCACAGTCCGTACATTGAAAATGCGGATGCACATCAAGGTGTTCAGTCTTTGAACAACCCATACACTTGGCAAACCATTTAATCCCTTTACTGTCCAGAAAATAATGCAAAACCCCATCATCTTCAAGTTTATCTAGAAGGCGGTAGACAGTTGTCTTATTAATTTTAGTAGAAAGTCGTTTTACTAAATCAATGGCAGAAATAGCATTAGAATCTTTATTAAATTCATCCAACAAAACATCTGCAGCTTGCGTCTTTCTTATAATTCCCATAAATACAAATTTATCACAACTTTGTTGCAATAACAAATTGTATGTATATATTTGCAACTCAGTTGCATTTAAATGACAATCTCAATGAATCTAAGTTTAAAAAAATCAGACACAATTGGCGCAATAGCAAGTACCCTATGCGTAATACACTGCCTTATGACACCTGTGTTATTTGCTGCACAGAGTTACTTAGCTGTCCAGTACGAGGCTATCCCCTTTTGGTGGAAAAATTTAGATTTCTTATTTGTTGCCATTTCTATTGTTGCGGTCTATAGATCTTCAAGAAACTCAACTAATAAAAATATAAAATCTGCATTGTGGGTAAGTTGGCTTGTATTATTTTTATTAATTGTAAATGAAAAATTAGCGTGGATATCCTTAGAGGAATACATTACTTATATAGCAGCCTTTACACTTGCTATATTGCATGTATATAATTTAAATTATTGTCAATGCGAGTCTGAGAATTGCTGTAATTAAAACTCGTGATAGTAAAGTATATTTTTAATTAAAAATAAAATTACATGATTACACTTGACCACCTATATTGAACAAATACTTTTAAATCTTCCCCAAAATAGTGTGAGGTAACTCCTATGGGCTCCAAAATTATGTTTATGAATAATTTTTTATATTTGATAATATTTTTAAAGCAATCAAAAAAATAATGCACAAAATAATATTTCTTACTTTGGTTTTTTCGTATTGGAGTAATATATTCTCGCAACAACTATATCTTACAAAAAGAGACTACAGTGATTCATCAAACTATATTCATTCGCTAATTGAAATTGATCAAGAAAATGGAAACACAATAAGTTCATATGATTTTGTAACGCTATTTCCGGGATTTTATTCTCCTGAAAGCCTGGTCTTTAACGAGCAAACAAATCAAATATTTGGAATAACTTCAGGAGGAATTATTGTTAAATTTAATCCTACTACAAACACCGAAAACAGCTTCGAATTACCTAATATACAATCGGTTGACTATGGAGATTTATTAATTGTAAACAACTCTTTGTTCGTGACAAAAAGGGACTACAGCGATTCATCAAACTATATTCATTCGCTAATTGAAATTGATCAAGAAAATGGAAACACAATAAGTTCATATGATTTTGTAACGCTATTTCCGGGATTTTATTCTCCTGAAAGCCTGGTCT
>Ga0209603_1000936_pt1 | contig 32394 bp, 24 predicted proteins | sample COGITO_mtgs_1206_FD_184812 | JGI IMG/M metagenome (GOLD analysis project Ga0209603, IMG submission 184812) | Pelagic marine microbial communities from North Sea - COGITO_mtgs_120607 (SPAdes) (version 2) | ecosystem: Environmental > Aquatic > Marine > Epipelagic ... | reverse complement strand
GCCTTGAAACAAGCCATTGAAAAAGCAAGCGGTTTTGGATTTGATCTTGAGAATTGTGTCATGGCAAGTGATGCTTTCTTCCCTTTTCCAGATTGTGTAGAAATTGCATTCAACGCAGGTGTTCGTTCAGTAATTCAACCTGGAGGATCGATTAAAGATCAACTTTCTGTTGATTTCTGTAACGCCAATAAAATGTCCATGGTATTCACAGGAATTCGCCATTTTAAACATTAATTTTTAGTACATTTGGGTTAGGCCAAATTAAAATACTTGATTATGGGGTTTTTCGACTTCCTTACAGAAGAAATTGCAATAGACTTAGGAACTGCTAATACGCTTATTATCCACAAAGATAAAGTTGTTGTAGACAGTCCTTCAATCGTTGCGATTGATCGAACAACAAACAAAGTAATTGCTATTGGGCTTGAGGCAAGTATGATGCAAGGAAAAACGCATGAAAACATCAAAACCATTCGTCCATTGAAAGACGGAGTTATTGCTGATTTTAATGCATCTGAGCAAATGATTAATATGCTCATCAAAAGCATTCCCACACTTAAGAAAAGATTATTTACGCCTTCTCTTCGTATGGTAATTTGTATTCCGTCTGGGATTACTGAAGTAGAAATGCGTGCGGTTCGAGAATCTGCAGAACGTGTAAACGGGAAAGAAGTTTACCTTATTCATGAACCCATGGCTGCAGCAATCGGGATCGGGATCGACATCAAGCAACCAAAAGGAAACATGATAGTTGATATTGGTGGAGGTACAACAGAAATAGCTGTAATTGCTTTATCTGGTATTGTCTGTGATAAATCTGTGAAAATTGCAGGAGATGTATTTACCAATGATATTGTGTATTACATGAGACGTCAACATAATTTGTATGTTGGTGAACGTACTGCTGAAAAAATAAAAATTACCATTGGTGCGGCGCTTGAGGATTTAGATAATCCACCAGAAGAAATGTCTGTTCAAGGGAGAGATCTTTTAACAGGAAAACCTAAACAAGCCATTGTATCCTATCGAGAGGTTGCAAAGTCACTCGATAAATCAATTCTAAGAATTGAGGATGCTATAATGGAAGCCTTATCACAAACACCACCCGAATTGGCTGCTGACATATATAATACGGGAATCTATTTAGCTGGTGGTGGATCTATGCTTAGAGGCTTGGATAAAAGAATTTCTCTGAAAACTGATCTTCCTGTTTATATTGCAGAAGACCCTTTACAAGCCGTTGTACGTGGTACAGGCATAGTTCTCAAAAACATTGAGCGTTACAAGACGATCTTGATTAAATAAGTTCGCATATGCAATGGATTTTAAACATCTTAATCCAAAAAAGGAACTTACTTCTCTTTCTTTTCCTACTGGGAATTGGTGTTATTTTTTCTAGCTATAGAAGTAGCTATCACCAAACGAAACTTCAACGTTTAGGGATTATAATTTCTGGAGGAGTTTTTAAATCGATTAACAAGTCGAAGTCATACCTAAGTTTAACAGAATCGAACCAAAGTCTTCTCACCGAAAACAGTGCCTTGCATCAAGAGCTTCTAAAATACAGGCAGGCAGAAAACTCAATTTCTGAGACCACAATAAATCCAGAATTGAATGATTACTTGGTCCGATCTGCAACAGTTGTTAAAAACAGTTACGCTAAAGCCCGGAATATTTTAATCATAGACAAAGGAACTTCTGAAGGCATCTTAAAAGATATGAGCGTTGTTGGTCCCAATGGGATTATAGGAATCATAAAACAAACCAGCAATCATTTTTCAAGTGTTATTTCTATCCTCTATCAAGACTTTAGAATTAATGCAAAAATACAAGGCATTGGCGCATTTGGCTCTTTGTCTTGGGAGGGTCACGATCCTACTCGAATGGTGCTGTCCGATGTTTCAATAATCAATACAATCTCCGTTGGAGATACCATTGAGACGGGAGGAATGTCAGCTTATTTCCCAAAAGGAATCCCTATTGGAACAATTATTGACTTTGAAACCCCAATATCTGGAGGCTATTATAACATTGAGGTATCCTTATTAAATAATCTTACTGACTTAGAACATGTTTATATAATTGAAAATAAAAAACGATCTGAATTTATAGATCTTCAAAAAAAGAGCGAAGATGGTACAAGATAGTTTACGCGTTTTATTGGGTTTCTTTGTTGCAATCATACTCCAAGTTTTGATTTTTGATAACATTAATCTTTTTGGGTTTTCTTGCCCCGCAGTTTATATGTTTTTCATCATTAATTTTCGTTTTGACAATTCTCAATTTGCTTTAATTTTATTAGGTTTTTTATTAGGCTTTGCCTTAGATGTATTTCAAAATTCCTCTGGTGCTATCACCATTGCTACTTTATTGATTAGTTATATACGCCCCATGGTCATTCGCTTTTCTTTTGGCGTCATTCCAGACAGCAACACCCTATTTACTATGAATTCGCGGCTGGGAAACCAGTTGGTATATATTGGCTTAATGATTCTCATTCATCAATTTTTCTTACAAAGTATAGCCTACTTTGATGTTTCTCATATCACACTTATTTTACGAAATACACTGGTCAATACTGCTTTAACTTTTATACTTTTACTAGCCACGCTCAACCTCACTAAAAAGAAAAACTAATGCGAAAGCTACTCTTAGCTGGACTTACCCTGATTATAGGCATCCTATTCATCAGTCGCTTGTTTCAACTTCAAGTGGTGAACACCTCCTACCAGAGGCTATCAGACAACAATGCGATTCTAGAGATTTCGGATTACCCAGAGCGGGGATTCATATATGATCGTAATGGGAAATTATTAGTTGCGAATCAGGCTGCCTATGACATCATGATCATTCCAGAAAATGTGATCCCATTTGACACAATCAGTTTTTGTGAACTCACTGGGGTTTCTAAAGAACGATTGATTAAAAGTTTGAAAAAAGCAAGGCGGTATTCTAAACGACTCCCGTCAGTAATTATCAATCAAATTTCCAAAGAGACATACGCAACACTGCAAGAGCAAATGTGGAAATATGAAGGTTTTTTTATTCAAAAAAAATCGCTGCGTGATTATCGCGTCGGTTTCGGATCAAATGTATTGGGGTATGTAAGTGAAGTAAATAACAACGACCTTAAATACGACGACTACTACCGGCAAGGTGAATTGATCGGAAGACAAGGAATTGAGAAGTCATATGAAAATGAATTAAGAGGGGAAAAAGGAAAACGCTTTCTTCAAAAAGATCGATTCAATAGAATTATTGGAGAATATAAAAACAAAACCTTCGATGTAGAACCCATAGTTGCAAAAGACATTAACCTAACCCTTGATGCAACTCTTCAAGAGTACGGAGAATACTTGATGCAAAACAAGCGAGGTGGAATTGTCGCAATCGAACCTTCAACCGGAGAAATACTAGCGCTTGTTAGTGCGCCATCCTACGATCCCAATCTATTGGTGGGTAGAGATCGGTCTAAGAACTACAAAAAACTCGCCCAAGACACTTTAGCAAAGCCCTTGTTTGACAGAGGTCTGCAAGCTCTTTATCCTCCAGGGTCGCCTTTTAAAACGCTTAATGCGCTGATTGCACTTCAAGAAGGAGTTATCACACCCGAAACGCAGTTCAAATGCAACAAAGGCCATTTCTATGCCCGTGGTGCTTTTATGGAATGTCATTGCAGAAGAGGTTCTCATAATGATCTTTTAAAAGGGATATATCAATCGTGTAACACCTATTTTGCTAATACTTACAAAAAAATAATTAACAAATACGACACCCCAGACAAAGGCGTAAATCAATGGAACAGTCATTTAAAAAGTTTTGGTCTAGGAAATTATTTAGGATACGATCTTTCCGTTGGGAAAAGAGGATTTATACCCAATGCAGCTTATTATAACTCTTGGTACAAAGAAGGCGGCTGGAAAGCGCCTACAATCATTTCAAACGCTATCGGACAAGGAGAAGTTTTAACCACACCCATTCAGCTTGCAAACTTTACCGCGGCAATAGCCAATCGAGGATATTATTATACACCGCATTTTCTTCGATCTGTTTCTGGTGACTCAATTCAACAAAAGTTTTTGCGTAAGAACACCAGTATCGATCCTGAACATTTTGAAGTCGTAATCGATGGTATGCAAAAAGTTGTTGAGAGAGGAACTGCTAGAATAGCCCGAATCAAGGGTATTGAAGTGTGTGGTAAAACAGGTACTGCAGAGAATTTTACAAAAATTGACGGAGTGAGAACACAACTAACAGATCATTCTATTTTCGTTGCATTCGCTCCGAAAGAAGATCCTAAAATTGCTATTGCTGTTTTTATTGAAAACGGTTATTGGGGAGGAAGATGGGCAGCACCAATTGCCAGTTTAATGCTAGAGCAATACATCAACAAAGAAGTGAAACGTTCTTGGCTTGAGAAAAGGATGGTCGAAGGAAGCTTGGCTACTGAATATGAAAAACCCTTCTCAGGGAAACCGTTTACAATCAATGAATAAAGGTTTATACAGACTTGACTGGATTACCATAATCCTATACTTAGCGCTTGTAAGTTTTGGGCTTGTGAATATCTATTCTACTAATTTCAATGAAAATTCGAGCATCTTTAATTTTAAAATACCCGTAGGGAAACAATTCTTGTTTTTCATGGTGAGCGTATTTGTTGGCGTATTAATTCTGATTACAAAAGCCAAGTTTTTCGAACGTTTTGCAAGTGTTTTTTATCTTCTAACCATTTTGTCGCTAGTAGGCTTATTCCTTTTTGGAAAAAATATTTCTGGTGCTACTTCATGGTATTCATTTGGCAGTATAGGTCTTCAGCCATCCGAATTCGCAAAAGCTGCAACCGCATTGGCGGTAGCAAAGTACCTAAGCGAAATTCAAGTGAATGTCAAAAAACTAAAGTCATTACTTCAGGTAGGACTAATCATTGCGCTTCCAATGATTCTCATCATACTTCAACCCGATCCTGGAACCGCATTGGTTTTTGGTGCATTCTTTTTTGTTCTGCTTCGTGAGGGATTGAATTATATATTCCTGTTACTTTTATTTGGGCTTATCTTCTTTTTCATCTTAACTCTCGTCACGCCGATCCCCTTTGTTTTTGCTAGCATCATAACCTTACTCATTGCTTTATATTTCTTTTCAAAAAAATTAAATAAAAAAGCGTCTATACTCCCCTACTTAGCCTTAATAGTTGTGAGCTGTAGTTATGTGTATTCTGTTGATTATATCTTCAATAACATCTTTAAACAACGTCATCGAGATCGTTTCAATATAATTCTAGGGAAAGAAGTCGACACACAAGGAATTGGTTATAATATCAACCAATCTAAAATCGCAATTGGTTCTGGTGGTTGGGAAGGAAAAGGGTTTTTACAAGGCACACAAACCAAAGGACATTTTGTTCCAGAACAACATACCGATTATATTTTTAGTACCATCGGAGAAGAATGGGGTTTTTATGGAAGTACTGCGGTTATATTGGTGTTTTGTTTCTTAATCATACGTATTTTATATCGTGCAGAAAACCTAAAAAACAACTTTGCCCGTATCTATGGCCATGGACTTGCTGCCATTTTGTTTTTACACTTCTTCATTAATATTGGGATGTCACTAGGATTGGTTCCTACAATTGGAATCCCACTACCTTTTATAAGTTACGGAGGATCGAGTTTACTCGGTTTTAGTTGTTTGCTTTTTATATTCTTAAACCTAGATGCAAATAGACTGAACGAATAAAAGGTTCTATGTCTTTACATCTAAAGCATCGCGAAGACTATTACCGAGTGTCATAAAAGCAAAAACCAAACTCATTATTGCCAACCCAGGTACAACAGCCAAGTAGGGTTTCCCAAGGAGTATGTATCGAAAATGATCTTTTATCATACCGCCCCAGCTTGGAACGGGAGGCTGGGTACCAATCCCTAAAAAGCTCAGACCGCTTTCAATTAAAATTGCACTTGCAAAGTTTGCTGCAGAAATAACAATTAAAGGCGGAATAATTACTGGAAGAATATGTTTTAGTAAGATTCTAAAGTTTGTATAGCCTAAAACACGTGCTGCTTGAATATAGGTTTTTTCTTTGATCGAGATTACCTGACCTCGAACTACCCGTGCAACCTCGACCCACATGGTTAAACCCACCGCTATAAAAACCTGCCAATATCCTTTTCCAAGTGCAAGTGTTATACCAATAACCATTAATAGGGTTGGAATGGACCAAACTACATTAATCAACCAAACCATAAAACGATCTACGCTATCGCCAAAAAATCCTGCAATAGCTCCAATAAAAACACCAACTACTAAGGAAATCAGAACAGCTATAAATCCAATTGACAAGGATATCCTAGATCCAATCAAAACTCGACTCAACAGGTCTCTTCCGTATTTGTCGGTCCCTAAAAGAAATTTTCTTTCTTTAACATAGCTTTTCTCAACATCTAAATAGCTCGTTTTTGACGGATAACGACTCAAATCTATGGGTTGTAAATAGTCCTTCGGAGTTCCGGAAGCGTTGTAAAACAATTGATCTTGTTTCCATAATAAACGATCGATTGCAATTTCTTCAGTTCCTTGATCAGCATTCGGATTCGGGAGGATTAATATTTGTGTTGAAAATCCAGGGGGCTTTGAGTGTATCGATAAATGCATTTGATTAGCATTCGGACTACTATCTGGGGTGATCCAATTGGCAAAGACTGCAATGAAAACCATTGCAACAATATAAAACAAGCTGAATAACCCGATACGATCTTCAGAAAAGCAACGCAACACGACACCTAGAGACAAGATCTATTCTTTAATTTGAGCAAGTTTATTAATTTTATCTGCAGGTAAAATTAAATCTTCTAAGACATTAACCGCTTCGAAAAGATAGATATCTTTCTCTAACCCTTCTTCCCAACGTAAACGTTTTCCTTTTAGATCTGCGTCTTTTTCCAATTCAGGTATATCTAATTTTGGAGCTTGTAATGTGAAGGAAGACTTAAAGTCGTCTAGCCGATCGTATTTTGCAGTTTCTTCGATTCGCAGTTTAAGTTCTTTTGAATAGTCTTCATAGTTCAATGAATATATATCGTCGTCTTGTTGTGACTTGATCCATTGTGCTTGTTCATCGATCAACATCATATACGAATTACTTGCAATACGTTTTTTGCTTTGCTCAACGGCAAAATCAAAATTACCAGAAACGTTCCACGTTTGATAATCGGCAGGTGAAATTTGATCCCATGAAAGTGGATTATCCTGTGCATGTTCGCCTGTTTCTATATACGAATATCGACCAGGAAAAACTATATCGCTTTTCACACCTTCTAGTTGGGTAGAACCTCCGTTGATTCTGTAAAATTTATCGGTTGTGATTTTTAAAGCACCCAAATCTCCGTGCGTATTACTCGAAATAATTTGATTGAGATCAACTACATTTTGAACTGTCCCTTTTCCAAAAGTTTGTTTACTTCCTATGACAACAGCACGTTTGTAATCTTGTAAAGCAGCTGCAATAATTTCCGAAGCAGAAGCAGAAAACTCATTCACCATAAGCACTAACGGTCCATCCCAAGTAACACTTGAATCCGTATCCTTAAGAACTTGTTTTTTACCTCCTGTGCTTTTAACTTGAACAACGGGTCCGTCTTTTATGAAAAATCCTGTCATATCGACAACGGTCTGAAGCGAACCTCCTCCATTACCTCTGAGGTCAAGAATAATTCCTTCCACGTTTTCACTCTTAAGTTTTTCAATTTCTTTTTTCACATCACTGGCGGCATTGCGCTCCCCATAGTCATTAAAATCTACATAAAACTTTGGCAAGTGTATAACCCCAAACTTCTTATCCTCTTTTGTTATTATCGAAGATTTAGCAAAGGCGTCTTCTAATTCTACAATGTCACGTGTAATTGGAATGACTTCTACAGTTGCATCTACGTGCTTAACCGTTAGATAAACTGTTGTGCCCTTGGGACCTTTGATTAGCTTTACAACATCGTCTAAGCGCATTCCTGCAACATCTACTGGCTCCTCATTTTCTTGAGCAACTTTCATTATAACATCTTCTTCTTCGAGCAATTGATCTCTCCAAACAGGGCCTCCAGAAATGACTTCTATTATTCTAACCTCTTGATTTTTCTTTTGTAAACGAGCTCCAATTCCCTCAAATTTACCAGAAATACTAGCGTCAAAACGATCTTTCTCTTGAGGAGCAAAATAATAGGTATGCGGGTCAAATTGAGTTGCAATTGCGTTTAAATAAATTGAAAAATAATCTTTACGCTCTAAATCTTCACGAACTTCAAAAAACAAATCCATATTTTCCTTGGTGATTGCACGCGCTTGTTCTTCAATCACAACATCGGTCAAAATCACATAGGTACTGTCAAGTTCAAACTTCTTCAGTTCCTCTTCTTTTTTATCAGCGTAAACTCCAAGCGTTGAAAGCTTAAAGTACTGCAACCAAACATTTTTTAATTCAGATAAAGACGCAGCGTAACCCATTGTTTCATAATCTAAATCCATTTCTTCGTTTAGAGAAAAATCAAAAGGACGATCCAACAAGGGTTTATAAAAAGCTTTGATTTGTTGTTGTCTTTGAACATATTTCTTGTAGCTATAATCAAAAAAATCAAGTTTAGACTCTTTGATTTGATCATCTATTTTAGTTTTAAACTGATTGAAATTATTGACATCAGCTTGAATATAAAAACGATGCTGACCATCCATAATTTCTAGATAGTTCATAAAAACATTTTCAGAAAAAGAATCGTCAATAGTTACAGGATCATAATGTCCACGTTCTAAAACATAGGCCATAATTTCAATCAATAGCTTATCTTTTTCTGGATTTGAAGTATTGACTAAAGTAAAGCCATAAAGCGCGACTATCGCGATTCCACTCAGTACTATATATTTGGTCTTTTTCATAGGGCTTCTCATCTTAAATTTAACTTGTGGCTGAATTTCATGATTTCAATCTTCATTCGTACGAAAAGCAAGCGACATGATTCTCCTGTTTTAATTAATTCATATTACTAATGTATGTAAATGGATAGATTTCGCCAAGAAACACAATGTTTTTTGTATTTAATTAACAACCGCTATCACTTGATAATTTCTTAATTTAGCACCAAAGATACGCTATGAATCAAAGACCGCTTATACTTGTCACCAATGATGATGGAATAACCGCACCAGGAATCCGAACATTGATTGAGGTAATGAACACCATTGGTGATGTGGTTGTTGTTGCACCAGATAGCCCGCAATCAGCTATGGGCCATGCAATAACAATAAATTCGACCTTGTATTGCAGTGAAATGAAAAAGGTTGATGGTCCTCAGAAAGAGTATCAATGTTCGGGTACTCCGGCTGATTGTGTCAAACTGGCAATCAATGAGCTCTTGGATCGTAAACCCGATATTTGTGTTTCAGGAATCAATCATGGATCAAATTCTTCGATCAATGTAGTGTATTCAGGAACGATGAGTGCAGCAATCGAAGCCGGAATAGAGGGGATTCCAGCCATTGGCTTTTCTCTGTTAGATTATCGATGGAATGCAGACTTTAATCCTCTAAAACCCTTTTTAGAAAAAATAACACGAGCTGCCATTCAAAACAAACAACGTGCAGATGTAGTTTTAAACGTAAACTTCCCTGCTCTTCCTGAAGGGGAGATTAAAGGAATTCGAGTTTGTCGTCAAGCGAAAGCCAACTGGGTTGAGAAATTCGACAAACGACAGAGTCCAATGGGTCGAGATTATTATTGGCTGACTGGAGAATTCATTAATGAAGACAAAGGGCAAGATACAGATGAATGGGCTTTAAAAGAAGGTTATATATCTGTTGTGCCGACGCAGTTTGACCTTACCGCTCACCACGCGATTCAAGAACTTAACAGCTGGAATTTTGAGAATTAAAGAGCGCTTAATGGGCATTGCCATGGGATTGATTCTGACTTTAGTTGGAATGACAGGATTTACTTTCTTTTTTTCTGATGAAGGAATTTGGAGAAGTTTTCAGGTTCTGTACATAGAAGGGAAACTGGGAAGTCTTATTAGTTTAGGAGCATTGTTGAATCTCCCTGTTTTTTTTCTTTTCATCAAACAGTATCGTTATGACCGCGCCTATGGACTGGTTAGTTTTTCATTACTACTCGTTGGAATCATTGCATTACTAAAATTCTTATAAGTGAAATATTATATCATCGCAGGTGAAGCCTCTGGAGATTTACACGCTTCTAATTTAATGAAAGCACTATTGCTTGAAGACTCGGAGGCAGAGTTTCGATTTTGGGGTGGTGATAAAATGCAAGCCGTTGGAGGGACTTTAGTGAAACACTATAAAGAACTAGCCTTTATGGGGTTTTGGGAAGTTTTCATCAACCTGTTTACTATCTTAAAAAATATTTCTTTTTGCAAAAAAGATATTCTGAACTTCAATCCGGATGCAATAATTTATATTGATTACCCTGGTTTTAATTTGCGCATAGCAGCTTGGGCAAAGAAGCAAGGTTTTAAAAATCTCTATTATATCAGTCCTCAAATCTGGGCTTGGAAAGAAAATCGGATTTCAAAAATAAAAAGGGATTTGGATGCGCTTTATGTAATCTTGCCCTTCGAAGAACCTTATTACAAAGACAAACATAATTTCAAAGTACAGTTTGTAGGCAATCCTTTGGTTGACGTAGTTCAAGAATCTCTGAAAGAAAATAACACGTTCAGAGCTGACCACAAACTAGATGTCAATAAGCCAATAGTAGCCCTTTTACCTGGGAGTAGAAAACAAGAAATAATTAAAATGATGCCTACTTTCATAGATGTTATCGAACGATTCCCTCAGTATAAGTTCATCATCGCCGCAGCGCCGGGAATAGATTTTGAATGGTATCAACAATTTCTAAAAGGACAACAGGTACTTTTAGTTCAAAATCAAACATACCCATTGCTCAAAAATAGTTTTGCAGCCATAGTAACTAGTGGTACTGCTACTCTTGAAACGGCATTGTTTAGAGTCCCACAAATGGTATGCTATCGCAGTAGTTTTTTGAGTTATCAAATTGCAAAACGCATCATTACACTGCCGTTTATTTCGCTTGTAAATTTGATTATGGATAAAGCAGTAGTCTCTGAGATTCTTCAGAATGAATTTACTGTAGATCGAATAGCCGAAGAATTGAAATTGATAACTGAATCTGAAAAAAGAAATCAGCTTTTGACAGCATATGAGCAGTTGCACTCTAAATTATCCGCTGGTGGTGCCAGTATCAAAACAGCAGTTGCAATGGTAGAATTACTTCGTAAAAAATAGTTCGTATTATAAAATAACTACTTTTATGGTGTGAAATTTGCAAATTTTACTCTTGCTCCGCTTCTAATTTGTTTTGTTTTGGGTGTTAGCTGTAGCGTCCAATTCGAAGTAAAACACCCTTTTCCAAGCACACATCTTTTATTATTCAGCCTCTTAAGTCTTCTTATCGCATGGATAGCAAAAAAATATAATTTTGTTTTCAAGAAACAAAAAAACCTGCTCGTATTGACAAAAAACACTAAAGTGAATCTAGAGTCAATCCTACTACAAAATGAGATTGATCAAATCATTGCAAATGGAAGCAGTTATACAAACATTAAAAACCGATAGAAAAAAACATGCAGACAATTCGATATTCCCTTTTACGGTATCCAAAAAAAAGGTCCGTATTTACTTTCCACGAAAACGAGGAACATAGGTTTTTAAGTATTTTTCAAAATCCCCTGGATCTTGAAAAACCATATAATCCCCTTGCTTAATCATTTTAAGGTAGGGTTCCAGTTGTTGCGCAGTATAATAACCAACAACTGGCATTATTGGATCACCGTCTTCACTAAAAAATACCATGGTCGGATATCCTCTTACCCCTAAAAACTGAGTGAACTGATGGGTTGCATTTCTTCCTTTTTTACGTTCATCATAATTTGGATTCACATAATTCTGATCGTAAAAGCGGATGGGCTCGTTCCCTTCAGCATTGAACTTTACGGCATAAAAATATTCGGAAACATAGCGTGCTAAATCTTGATTTGAAAAGGTTTTTTTATCCAATAATTTACAAGGTCCACACCACTTAGTATAAACATCCATTATGATTTTTTTAGGCTCTTTCTTCTGAGCTTCTAAAGCTTCCGATAAGCTCATCCATTGTATTTGTTGCGCATAAATTCCTAGAGAACTTAGTAGTAATAAAACAAGAAATTTAATTTTCATAGACATGAGTTTTTTAATGTACGTCTCCCATTAGTTTTTTCATTAATGGAGAAAAAATAATAACTATTAATCCAGCACCTAAAGCGTATTGTGAAATTAGCATGAAGCCATCTGTGTAAATCGCTAAAGTATCTAAACCTCCAACATTTGAATCGGTACTTTCTACTACTAATTGTTTGCCAATAAAACCTACAATTTGAAAAGCATAAGCAGAAGACAAAAACCAAATTCCCATCATAAATACTACGATGCGTTTTGGAGATAAACTCGTGATTTTTGACAACCCAACTGGAGACATAAATAATTCTCCAATGGACAGCACAAAGTACATCACTATTAGGTAAGCAAAAGGAACCATTCCGTTTTCATCTGCATTGCCTTCACTTAAGGCTAAAATATAAAAACTTGCCCCAGCTAAAACTAATCCTAAGCCAAATTTATAAGGTGTTCTTGGGTTTAAATTTTTCTTAGATAAGTATCCCCACAACAACGAAATAGGAATCGCAAGAATAATGATGAACATTGAGTTTAACGAATTTGTTTGAGCTGCAGTCATGAACCCATCTAATGCAACATTTCGAGAAGCAAACAAGGTAATTACACTTCCAGACAACTCATGGAATCCCCAGAATAAAGTCATGAAAAATGTAATTAAAATTGCCATGATTAATTTTTTTCTTTCGTCAGACGTAACCTTTATTAATATCTTAACCATGTAGGTGCCTATTGCTAGTCCAATAACTAAAAAGATAATTCCAACTAAATTCTTTTCGCCTATTATTGGAGTGTCTCCCGTTGTGATTGACTTATAAGAAGATAAGACATATGCAATTACAGGTACAAACAAGGTTGCGAGTATTGGTATAAATATTTTCTTTGGAATACCTGAAATTGGTTTTTCATAAACTTCGTTATTTGGAGGTAAACCTATATCACCAAATACGTTTTTATTGATCCCGCTCCAAAAGAAAATTAAACCTGTTGTCATTCCTATACCGGCTAATCCAAAACCATAATGATATCCATACTTTAAAGCTAACCAACCACATAATAAGGGAGCAATCCACCCACCAATATTAATTCCCATATAAAAAATAGTAAATCCAGAATCTTTTCTAACGTCACCTTCTTTATACAACGCGCCAACAAAGGTTGAAATATTGGGTTTAAAGAAACCATTCCCAACGATAATAAAAGCCAATGCTAAAAAGAACGCAATATCATTTTCTATAGCTAAAACAAAATGGCCGATAGACATTAAAATTCCACCTAAAAATATGGAAGAACGCATTCCTAATATCTTATCAGAAACTTGACCTCCAATAACAGTACTTGCATAAACCAACGAACCGTAAGAAGCATACACCACAGCAGTTGCATAATCTCTATTGGATAAGGATTTGAATATTTCTTCCACCATATAAAGTGTAAGTAACGCTCGCATTCCGTAGAAGCTAAATCGCTCCCATAACTCAGCAAAGAAGAGATAGGCTAAGCCTTTTGGATGTCCAAGAAAAGCGGTATCGTTATTTTGTTTAGCTAGTGTATGTTCTGACATAATTGATTATAATTTATTTAGTATAAAGTTAGTCATCTTATTATAAAGATGAAGTCGTGTATTTCCACCATAAATTCCATGATTTTTGTCAGGATAAATCATTAACTCAAATGGCTTGTTTGCCTGAACCAAAGCCTCTGACATACGCATGGTGTTTTGTAAATGCACATTGTCGTCTCCAGATCCGTGGATTAACAAATAATCTCCTTTTAACAATTCAGGGTAATTGAATGGAGAATTAAGATCATAGCCTTCCGGGTTTTCTTGAGGAGTTCGCATAAAACGTTCCGTATAAATGGTGTCATAAAAACGCCAGCTGGTTACAGGGGCAACTGCAATGGCTAGAGAGAAAACATCGTTGCCTTTTAAAATACAATTTGTAGACATATGGCCTCCATAACTCCACCCCCAAATACCAATTCGGTTTGCATCTATAAATGACTTTTGTCCAAGTTTTCGTGCAACTTCAATTTGATCTAAGGTCTCAAAATGAACCAATTGTTTATAGGTTACTTTTTTAAATACAGTCCCTTTGAATCCGGTTCCTCGGCCGTCCACACAAGCAACAATATACCCTTTTGGAACAAGGCTTTGATGCCAAAAATCATTCGTGTCATTCCACGAATTGGCTACTTTTTGTGAACCTGGACCTGAATACTGGTACATCAGGAGGGGATACTTTTTATTAGGATCAAAGTCTTTGGGCTTTATCATCCACATATTGAGTTCATTTCCATTGACTTCAATTGTTGAAAATTCTTTGGTAGCAAGCGAATAGTTTGATAATTTATTTTTCAGACTTGCATTATCTTCAATCGGGCGGATAACTTTCCCCGTTGCGGTTGATCTCAAATTATATTGAGTTGGTGTATTACTATCTTCAAAAGTATGAATGTAGTATTTATAGTCAGCGCTAAAAGCCACTCCATTGGTTCCTTTTTCAGGACTTAAAGCCCTTTTTCTTGATCCATTCAATTTTATAGAATAGACTGCGCGTTCTGTGCTTCCTGGCTCAACAGAAGCATAGTAGACTTCTTTTGTTTTTTCTTGAAAACCAAAGAAACGGGTTACTTCCCAATTTCCTTGTGTAAGTTGTTTTTTGAGTGTTCCATCTGCTTTATAATGATAAATGTGATTATACCCATCGCGTTCACTCGTCCAAAGAAAACTTTCATCGTTCAAGAATTTTAAATTATCATGAACGTCTACATAGGTCTCTTCACGCTCCTCCAAAATCACTTGAGCGGTTTGTTTTTGAATGTCATAACTCCAAAGTTGTAAATGATTTTGGTGTCGGTTGATGGTCTGAACCATCAAGTTGTTTTTATTTGGAGTGAATTTGATTCGAGGGATGTAATAAGGCTTTTCATCTCCAAACAAAATTGAAGTCACATTTTTGTCTGCTAGTGCATATAAATACAATCCAACAATTGAATTGGTCTCACCAGCTTTGGGATACTTAAAAGTATAAGGGTATGGATACAAATTATCCCCAATTACATCCATAGAATAGGTTGGAACCAACGTTTCGTCGAATTGCATAAAAGCCAATGCCGATCCATCAGAATTCCAATCAAAAGCTCGAACAAATCCAAATTCTTCTTCATACACCCAATCCGACAAACCGTTGATGATATGCTCGCTTCCATCCAAAGTAATTTGTTCGATGGAGTTTAGAACTAGATCTTTTATATAAAGGTTACGCTCAAAGACAAAAGCTACTTTAGAACCATCGGGAGAGAATTTAGGCTCCTGAACTTTAGAACCATATAACAAAGAAGTTTTATGTGTTTCCCTATCGTAAACAAAATATTTAGCTCGCTTTGACCTACGGTAAATAGGTTCAGTCTCTGATTCCAATAACAACTTCTTTTCATCTTTAGAAAAACTATACGAAGTAAAAAAAGGAACTAATGCACTTGTTGAAGAATTAACAATTTCTTCAGTTGCTTCGGCAGTAGCATAATCATAAGCAACTACTTTTGAGGTTCGAGTTCTTCGATCTACTTCTAGAACGGTATACTGACTCACTGTGGTCAAAGGATGAATTTCTTCTAAGCGTTCAGATGAAAATTCAAAGTTCCAAATCTCCTCGTTAGTAATTTCTTTAGTTTGTGAAACCAGTGCAAATGGAAACACTAAGACTAGGGCTAATCGCAATAATTTCATTGTAGGTGAATTTTAAAAAAATTTTGTAACCCAAAATAGTGAATTTGAGCAAACCATTAAAACAAACTAGTAAAATATTCTTTCACGAAAAATGTATCTTTGTACGTACTAAATTAATTGCATGTCAAAAAATGTTGTTGGGTTTTCAAAAAAAACTAAAGAAGAAAAAATTGAATGGCTCATTACCACTTACTTTGGAGGCAATAAAGATGCAAAGCAAACACTGGTTTCTTATTGGAATTCGGATGAGAAACTTCAACAACTTCACGATGAATTTATTGAAAATACAGTCTCTAATTTTTATTTACCATTAGGCGTAGCTCCAAACTTTATTATTAATGAAAAGGAATACACTATTCCAATGGTTATTGAAGAAAGTTCTGTTATTGCTGCAGCTGCAAAAGCAGCTAAATATTGGGGAGCCCGTGGAGGATTTAGAGCTACAGTATTGGGACAAGAAAAAGTTGGGCAAGTACATTTTATGTACACTGGGGCACCCGAAAAGTTATTTTCTTTTTTCAATTCAATTGAAGCCCAGTTCCATCAAGATTCGGCAAGCATTACCAAAAATATGAATGCCCGTGGGGGTGGAATTTCATCCCTAACATTAGTAGACAAGACCCTTGAACTCAATAACTACTATCAGATTCATGTTTGCTTCAACACGATAGATTCCATGGGTGCGAATTTTATAAACTCTTGTTTGGAACAATTCGCCAAAACTTTAGTTCGTGAAGCAGCAATACATGCCGATCTGAAAGGAGAAGAACCGATAGAAATTGTAATGAGCATCTTATCGAACTATGTCCCGAACTGTTTGGTCAGAGCCGAAGTTCGCTGTACAATAGATGATTTGGAGCCAGAGGAAGGATTAACTAAGCGTAAATTTGCTGAAAAATTTGTTCGCGCGGTTGAAATTGCTCGCATAGAACCCCACAGAGCTGTGACTCATAATAAAGGGATTATGAACGGAATAGATGCAGTAGTTCTCGCAACTGGAAATGATTTCAGAGCCGTTGAGGCAGGTATTCATACCTATGCATCAAGATCGGGACAATACAGGAGCTTGAGTACTGCAACAATCACAAAAGATGAATTTTGTTTTGCTCTTGAAATTCCGTTGGCAGTAGGAACCGTTGGCGGGTTGACAAACTTACACCCCCTAGTAAAATGGTCTATGCAGTTACTGGGAAACCCAAAAGCTTCTGAATTAATGGAATTAATTGCTGCTGCTGGACTTGCTCAAAACTTTGGAGCATTGCGCTCTTTGGTTACCTCGGGAATTCAAAAGGGGCATATGAAAATGCACTTACTCAATATACTGAATCAACTCAATGCTGATGCAACACAAAAAGAGGCAGCAGTTGAACATTTCAAGACAATACCCGTTAGCTTTAGCGCGGTTACCGAATTTTTAAAAGCTACGAATGCTTAAATTTTATAGTCCTGGAAAATTATTAATCACTGCTGAATACCTCGTTCTTGACGGCGCTAAAGCTTTTGCACTTCCAACTCAAAAAGGGCAGCACATGCAGGTTACACCTATAGAAGCCAAAGTACTTAAATGGAAAAGCTACACCCACACTCAAGAGGTTTGGATGGATGTAATTCTATCTGTTGATACTTTTGAATGTTTAGAGACCAATGGAACTCCTTTAACACTGATCAAGAAATTACAAAGTATTTTAAAATGCGTTAGATCACTTCAACCAATATTCTGTTCTACGGGTTTTGAAGTGCAAACAAACTTAGATTTTGACCGTAGTTGGGGATTAGGCTCCTCCTCTACTTTTATAAATAACGTAGCGCAGTGGGCACAAGTAAACCCATACAAACTACTCGATAAAACCTTTGGAGGTAGTGGCTATGACATTGCCGTAGCCACAGCGAAACAAGCCATATTCTTTATACGAAATGAATATACTCCTCTGGTTGAATCTTTGTCTTATGATCCATCCTTCTGCGATCAACTCTACTTTGTGCATTTGAATGAGAAGCAAGACAGTCAACAAGAAGTAGCTGCCTATCACAAGCGCACTAAGCCATCGAATAAGCAGATTGAATCGATCGATAAACTAACTTCATCATTCGTAAAAGCAAGCACATTGACACGCTTTAATGAATTGATTGCAGCACACGAAAAAATCGTTGGATCACTGCTTCAGCAAACTCCAATTAAAGAGCGGTTATTTCCTGATTTTAATGGAGCAGTAAAAAGTTTAGGAGCTTGGGGAGGAGACTTTATTTTAGCTACTGGGGATTCTTGCCCTACTTATTTTAAAGAAAAAGGGTATGCTACAGTAATTCGATACGATGAAATTATTGCATAAAAAAAGCCTCCGTAAACAGAGGCTTTTTTTAAAAATAATACTTTTTCTTCTTAATAGTATAAAGCGCGATTATCTGTAATTGTTGCAGAAGATTCCAATGCAGCGATAACCAAACGAGCTACTTTTTCACGCTCTAATTGAGCAAGACTAGTCGCAAAAGAAGTGTAATCTTCTAGATCATCAACAATGTTTTTAGCGGTTACTTGGAGCATATAAACTCCTTTGTTTCCAGTAATCAAGCTAGAAGTTTCATTTGCTCCCATTGCAAAGGCAGCACCAACCACATAGGGCTCATTACCTGCACCGACTAGAGTAGCACTTTTCTGATTTACAGATAGAGCAGAAATAACTTCAACACTATTTGCGGCAGCAAGGTCTTCAAGCGAAGTGTTTGCTTTATTTGCTTTAATAAGCATGTCAGCTTTCTTCTTGTTTCTTATAATTTGACTAACCTCAGCACGAACTTCTTCTAATGCTGCTAATCCCTTATCTTTTTTACTTGTTAGTTTTACTATGGCATAACCACCATAAGAAAGACTAAAACGTTTTACGTTTCCAACAGATGCATCTTCACCAAAAGCCCATTGAACAATTGAACGTTGGTTGGGTAATCCAGGTAGATTTTCATCTAAAGCATCTATAGAATTTACTGTACGTAGGTTATAATTTTCTACTGTAGCTAAAGCTGCGAAATCTTGTTTAGCAGAACCCATTTCAAATTGTGTTGCAGCTTGAAAAATCCCATTAGAAGTTTTCTCAGAAGGGACAATTTTTTGACTCACTGTAGCCAAAAGAACAAGGTCTTGTTTGTCTGTTACTTTAACAACATGGAAACCATATTCTGTTTCTACTAATCCAACAGAACCGATTCGAGCTTTATTTGCATAATCGAAAAAAGCTTGAGTAATTCCACCTTCTTGAAAAAATCCTAAATCACCCCCAGATGTTTTGGTTGGACCATCAGAAGACTTCAATGCAAGAATTTCAACTTGACTAGGATCTCTTCTAGACTGTCTTAGGTACTTGTTCGCTAATTTTTTAGCTTCTTCTTTTGTTCTTGTAATGCCTTTAGAAGCACCAGTTGCTCCTTGGAAAGCAACTACAATATTGGATGCTCGTATTGAACCGTTTTTCTTACGATCTAATAGACGTGAAATCTGATACGAGTCGATGTTTTTGTAAGGACCAAAAACAGCATCTTTTTCTAGATCGTATAAGATGTCACCAAATTCTCTTGGTAACCTTCCTTTTGGTAAGTAAAGTGAATCAAACCCTTTTTCAGAATATTTATCGACAAACTCTTGAATGTTTATAGTTGATTTCAACCCTTGAATGGTATCTGTAAGCTTCGATACTTCGTTGTATTCAATTCGGTCTTCTACTAAAGATTCTAGATTGTTTCTAAGAAGTGTTTGATCTTCTTCCGTTGCAGTTTCTAAAAAGGCAACATATTCGATACCACGACTTGCTTTTGTTTCGTATAAAGAAGCGTTGTCCTTGATGTATGATCTTATTTCTGAATCTGACACAGAAACTAACGTATCGTTAATACTATAAAATGGAATTTGAACATAGTTCAAATCAAGGTTGTCATTTTCTAAGTGAAATAATATCTGAGCTTCTTTATTTGTAATTCCAGTACTAGATTTAATCAAGTCGAAGTATATGGATTCTCTAGCAGAAGAAATAATACCTGCTTCTTGTGATTTCCATTGCTCATATCCCTGAGGGTTTTGGTCTCTCATTTGTAGAATGAAATCTGCAAATAAACCAAAGTCAAAAAAACCAGCTTCGTTAATAAAACGAGCATCTGTTATGATTGATTCTGTAGAAGATACTACTTGTTCAATTTGTTCTTTTCCTGCATCGATACCCAAGGTATTCAACTCAGCTTCAAAAAGAGTGCTTTGAACGTATTGATTCCAAACAGCGTTTACTGCCTGAATAGTTGAATATCCGTATTGACGTTCTGTTTGATCAACAAGAAATCTAAAGTTTTCAATTTTAAGCTCTTCGTCGTTAATAATTCCAATGGGATCAGAAGGTCCCGTTTCTGCTGCTCCATTTCCGAATACTCCCGAAATAATAAAAGCAAATAATGCAAGTCCTATGATTAGAATTAGAAAGAACGACTTTTGTCTGATTTTACCTAATATGGCCATCGTATGGGTATTTAAATTTTTATTAGTTGCGAAAATACAATTTCCTAAGCAATAATAAAAGGGAATAAAATTATATAATGCTGCTTACTCTCGAGTTGCGGTATACTCTGCTAAGATTCTTTTATCCTTAGATGGATTCGCTCTATTTTAGTAGAGGAAACTTCAAGGATTTTAAACTCGTACTGGTCTACAGAAAACACATCATCTTGTTGTGGGATTTCTTCTGTAAGGTGAACGATTAAGCCACCTAAGGTTTCGTAAAACTCTTCCTCTGGGAAAGAGAAACCATAGGTAGTATTTAAATAATCGACTTCTAATCGCGCAGAAAACTCAAATTCCGTATCACTGATTTTTAATTCATAATGATCCACTTGATCGTGTTCATCCTCAATTTCACCAAACAATTCTTCAACAATATCCTCAACTGTTATAATGCCTGAGGTTCCTCCATACTCATCGAGCACAACAGCTAAACTTTTCCGCTTGCGTGTAAGTCGATTCAGCACTTCATTTATAGGAAGCGGCTCATGAATAAATTCTACAGGCAGCAGTACGCTTCTAATTGACAAAGGTTTTTTTAGTAGTTCAAAGGCATGAACATAGCCCAGAATATCATCAACAGAATTTTGATAAACTGGAATTTTAGATAAACCAGTACTCATAAACAACTCCTTTAACTCTTGAATATCTTTATCTATGTCAAGTGCAACCAACTCTGCTCTGGGTACCATAACCTCACGAGCTTTCAAATCTGAAAACTCCAATGCGTTTTGAAAAATCTGAATTTCAGAATCCAGTTTACCTTTGTCTGTTACGGACTCTACCTGCTTCACAATATAAGCACCTAGTTCCCCTTTGGAAAAGGAAATTTCTGCCACCTCAGCCGAGGTTTTAAAAAACACTCGAAGAAGTCCGTCCGTGATTTTTATAACAAAAAAAGTAATGGGATAAAAGAGATAATAAAAAGCTGCTGCAGGGATAATCAATAACTTAATTAGCTTATTGGCATAGAGTTGAAAAAAAACTTTTGGGAGAAATTCCGCTGTCAATAAAATAATTACGGTTGAAATAAGGGTTTGGTAAAAAAGAATACTGATGGATAAATTAGCTCCGTTTGCCTCAGGGTACAAGAGACTAATAATCCTATCTCCCATAAAAATTCCATAAACGACCAAGGAAATATTGTTCCCAACCAACATGGCAGCAATAAACTTAGATGGCGTTTCGGTGATGCGGGTTAAAATTCGAGCAACGATATTGCCTTGATTTTTTTCGATTTCAAGGAAAATTCTATCCGACGAAATAAAGGCTATTTCCATACCCGAAAAGAAAGCAGAAAGCATCAGGCAAATAATAATTACAAAGTCTGTGACAACCATCTAGGATTTTCTACGTTCAAACTTCTTCCTATAGTTACGTCGGAACAAAAACATGAAAATTGATAGCGCAGAAAAGCCAATGAACAAATACGCTTTATCCCGTTGTATATCCCAAAGTGTGATCACTTCAAAAAGAGACACTACTGCTATGACGATGTATAAGAATTCTGATATTTTATGAAATTTCATTCGAATGTTATTTGTGTTACTCAACTGCCGTTTCTTCTTTTACAGCTACAGTACCGGTTAATTTACCTGTCTGAAATTTAGTGAATTCTTTATTGGTATCCAATCGGTTTGCGAGTACATTGTATTCAGGCCCAACAAAACGAAATTCTTTTTCAGTAAAAATCCAATCGTTATTCGCGTCCCAATAGAGCTGTTCTGTATTCAAAACAGAGCCATCACTTGAAGTGAGGCTAACGTTTCCAACCAAATCAATAATTGATGTTCTGTTATATAGTGTGCCAAAATCAGCCAATACGATATTTTCATTCATCAATTCATCAAGAAAAGTAACTTTAAGTCCTTCAGGAAATTCAGAGTATTGAAGCGGTAGGTTAGAATAGTCTAGGTAAATAGGCGCTTCTAAGATGGCCTTTACACGTGTAGAATCGGTATATACCATGCGTATATTATAGCCTGTTCCTACCGGTTCTTTTTTCTGAGCATCAGTAAGGACGGGTTTATCAACTGACAAATCACAAGAACAAAAAAGGGCTGTCGCAAGAACGACAACCCTTAGTTTATATTTTAATAGATGGTTAAGCATTTAGAGGTTCGGTACAGTGACACTTCCTCTAATCCAACAATCAAATTTAATTGTAGTCCCTGCATTTCCTTCTGTAAAGATATCCGTTTTTGAAGGCGCTCTACCTTCATAACTCAATGCCGTTTTATTTGCATTTTTCTTTAAGGATGCATCTACTTTTCCAGCTCTTCTAGCAGTTTTTGCTGCTAACCAGTATACTGCTCTTTTCTCGAATTGAGTGTTTCCACAGTCGTTTGCAGAACTTGCATACAAACTTGCAATCATCAGATGAGCTTTTCCAAGGGAAGGCTGATATCCTAAAGCTTTGTTCGCATAACTTCTAGCAGTTGATTTACGACCTCTTGCTTTGAATTCTAGAGCAATTTTATATAAAGTCTTGGCCTTTTTGTAAGGGTCCGTTTCCAATGAAATAGACTCTTCGTAATAACGTAAAGCCTCGCTGCTGTTTCCTCTTTTATCATTTAATATACCAAGATAGTAAGCCGAGTTAGCCGATGGAGCCAATGCATGTAATGCTTCAACAATTGTTACGAACAAAGGGTCATCTGAACACTCTTTACTTTTCATACGTCCAGCGGCTCTATTCAACCAAACTGCATCGTTTTTATTTTCTTCAAAATTACGAGTATACAAAGGAATCAAGTTTTCACAGGTAGATTCTTTTGAAATAATAGCATCAAGATTTGAAAGAAAAATACCAATGGCTCTTGAATTGGTATCGAATTTCTTTCTATTCCTTAAATCTTTAGTTGTCAATGGAGATCCACTTTCTTCTTTCTTCAAAAGCACATCTAACTTCTTAGCTAACTTAGTACCTTCAAATTCAAATTTCTCTGAAACCTCTTCGTACTTGTTGAATAGTTTTTCGGGTGTTACTCCTGCAGCACCTTCTTTGTAAAGAGCATGCATTGTCTTGAAGTAGTTGTACAAACCCTTTGGGTTGGTAAAACTATTGATATCCTTGGTGTAAGCGGCATCAAAAGTTGCGTATACCTCAGCAGTAGTTCCCAGTTTATAATCCATCATGGTTTGCGCTTTGCTCGCCAAGATACTACCGATCATGTTTTTTCCTTTTCTAGAAGGAAAGTTTTCAATCCATTGATCGTATAACTTCATTAAGTCTTGAGCTTCAGAATCCTTGATTGCGCCTGCGGCGTTTTTAAGTCTGTTCTTCAGAATGCGTTCTCCATAGGTATAGATTGCTCTGTTAAGTTTTGGACATTCTGCACGAACTGCATTCCATGGTTCATATGCCGCGTCATAGTTCTTAACTTTTGCTGATTCTGCAAAAATAGATAAGTTCTGGTTACACGTTTCGCTCGTTTGAGCACTAACCAAGCTTGTGCTAAGAATGAAAGTAAATGCTAAGAAATTTGTTAGAGTTCTCATTTGATATATAAATATTAATTAAATTTTCTTTTGATGAACCAGATATCGTTAAGTGATAAACCCACGATTAGGTTCCAGTAGGATTCTTGAATTAGGCCATTATCTTGATTTCCACGTTTTCCAAATTCTAAACCAATATTTGCATTAGAAAATCCTGCCATTGGCAGACTAACTCCAAAAGATATGCCAGTTTCTTTAAGTGCCTGATCGTTAAACAAAACGCCTGTATCCTCAAAGCGAACTCCAGCTCGATATACAATTCGTTTCCAGTAACTTGTTATTGAACTATAATCTGGTAAATAGAACCCACCAAAAGATAGGCGTGATCCGTTTGCATATGTTATGTTGTCTAAGGAAATGAAGTTGTTGACATAGTCAGCTGAGTTACGCCGAGAATACTGTCCACCAACAAACCATTTTTTATCTTTGGTAATACCAAGTCCAAATGAATATTGATTACCTAAGGATATCGAAGTCTCGTTTAGATTTATCGCTGCCAAGTCTAAGTTTTCAAAATCTCCAAGATCCTGTGTTGTAACCGAACGAGTAAAGTAAACACTTTCATTTGTAGCGGTCAAACTATTATTAGGAACGTAATATGCCATTGCATCAAGTCGAACTCTAGATGTAAGCGGAATTTTTAATTGTATTGCAAAACGATAATTAAAACCTGCTAGAGAAGATGTTTTGGTGAAAAAAGTTCCAAAATCTATATTTTGCTCTTGTCTAGAAGACTCATTTGTGATTTTACCAAAATTATAATTTGCACTCACTCCAAAGTTTAAAAATTCAAAGACTTTAAAACCTATACTTAAAAATGTTTGATTTAATCCGCCGTAGCCTTCATTTCGGTTTACTACATTATTGATATCATCACCCTCAATAACTGATTGTAAACGATAGCCTACTGAAGTAGCAGGTAAGATTCCAAAACCAAAAGTGAATTTCTTTGTAGGAATTGCAACCACTAAATAATCTATTGATGCAGATATTACTGATTCGTTTGCAGCAATAGAAGATAATTTGGTGGATTTGTAATTTAAACCAAGGCTATAGGTTACTAGTTTTAAGTCTCCAAGGCTAGCCGGATTGTTTAGGTTTGCATGAAGCGAATCCGATACAATATCAAGTCCCCCCATAAGTCTGTTAATCGCATTCCCCTTGAATGCAATTTCACCCAATCCACCAATTGAATAAGGAGAAGATGTATTACTTTGAGCAAAAATAAATGGTGATCCAGCAAGGAATATTATGAGGTATATGTATTTCAAAGTTGTTTTTTGTTGAGTTCTAAGATATAATCCAAACCGATTACCAAAAAATTCGGATGGGCAAATATGGTGTTTTTTAATCGTTTTGACAACTGCTTGCAGTCTCCACCTGTTAAAATTATTGTTAAATCCTGATATTTATGTCTGAAATGATCTATTTGCCCTTGAATTTCATAAAAAACGCCATAATAAACACCAGCTTGAATTGAAGATTGTGTGTCCACACCCAAAGATGTTTCTATGTATTCATGAGCAATAAGTGGCAATTTGCCAGTAAACTTATTTAAACTCTTATATCGCATGGTAAAGCCAGGGGAAATCAATCCGCCAATATATGTGTTCTCTTGTGTTAGAATATCATAGGTGATACAAGTACCAACATCGATGACCAAAACATTTTGATTTGGGTATGTTTTTGCGGCTGCAGCCATCAGGCCCATTCGGTCTACCCCAAGGGTTTTTGGAGTTCTATAAGTATTATCGAAAGGAAAACACAAAGAACTTGCTGTTTTAAAAATATTTTTCACATCAAAAATGCGGCTTAAGAAGTCCCAATCCAGGCCACGCACATCACAAATAAGAACAGAATTAATTTGCGGATACTCTTCACTTATCGCTTTAAAATCTTGATATACAGCACCCACATGTTTTGTCAGAATGTGTCGCCCCTGTTCGAAGACAGCAAGCTTTACTGCAGTATTACCTGCGTCAATAATCAAATTCATAGTTCAAATTCGTTTTCGCTAAATTAAACATAATGAAATTTAGATAAAATGTTTTGTAGAAAATTAAAAAGGACACTATATTTGCACCCATCCAAAAGGTACCTTAGCTCAGTTGGTAGAGCAATGGACTGAAAATCCATGTGTCCCTGGTTCGATTCCTGGAGGTACCACCATCCCTAACTAATTTATAATCAATTAGTTAGGGTTTTTATTTTACATTAATATAGTACTCAAACCACTTTTTTAACTAGTTGTTATTCATTATTTTAGAAATTACAGTTGTTCTTACTGATTCTAAAGGTGATGATTTTGGTTTCCAATACCATAAATGTGTTTGAAAAGAAACTCTACTCAACAAATTTGAATTATTAGAAACTCATTGTAATCATTCAATAAGAATTAACTAAATTAGGTTAAGATTCTTAAATAAAATTTTTCTTACAATTATTATTTTGTAAATTTATTAAACTAAATGTATATGACTAATGAGACTAATAAATAAAAGTTTAATATTTCTAATATTTTCATTAATTAATTTAGGTTGTTCATCGGATGATGGTGGAGAGGAAATGGTTACACCAACTCCTCAAGAAAATTTTGGTAATTGGTCACCCGATTTTACTAATCAAACTTCTGATTTTACTCAAACTAGAACAGGTTCTCAAGGAACTGAACAAACAAGAACAATTAATGTTACTTCCTCCTCAAATACAACCTCTTCTACAGAAGAAATTTTAGAGGAAGATATTAATGAAGATGGTGACTTATTTGAAGATATTGAAGTCATTACAATAACATATACAGGTTCTGAAAACCTTGGAAACCACCAGATTATCTCACATGAGGTTTTAGTAGATAATGATATGGAATTAAAAGTCGGGAATGATACTTGGTCCTTATCTAATGGACATATTATGGATTATGGTAATGATTTCGTGTGTTCTGGTGAAGAAAGATATAATAATATAGATCTTGTTTTGTACAGTGAAGGAAAGAGTCCTGACACTGATGGATATACTACAGGAGATGGTGTTGAAATCTCTCTCTTTTTATATCCCTCTGAATCAGAAATTGTTCCAGGTAATTATATGAATTACTTAGAATTTTGGAATTCAAACTCAACTATTTTAAATTCTACATTCGATAGTTACAACGAATTAATAGAATTTTTAGGGGATTTAGATGATGAATCAGAAGAAGGTTTTGTACAAAAATTTTGTGAAATTTCTGAAACAAGTTTTTTAAGTTATGTTGAATGGGGGGAGTATGAAAATAATGGTAACACCACGAGTGATGGAGATGAATTGGATATTTCAAACTCTAATTTAACTATTGAAATATCAGATAGTAATGTTTATACAATAAAATTTGAAGGATGTTTTACTAAAACTAATTTACCTTTAAGTTTCTATTACAAGGGATATCTAGGATATTACGACAAAACATATACCGAACCTGGGAATGGTGATAAATCCTCGTCAGAAACAAAAAACACAAATTTGTTTTTTAATAAATAGTTAGTTGTTCTTTATAAAATTCTATTGTTCTTATTAAGAACAACATAGAGTACAAGTACGTTATTTTTAAGAACAATTTTATTTTATAACCTGTTAATTTACATATATTTAATAGTCTGGTTCGATTCCTGGAGGTACCACATTTTAACCCTATAAGTCATTGATTTATAGGGTTTTATTTTTTAAAGATCCTAATTTGTTCCAAATCTTGTTCCAAATATGGATATTTTTTAGTACTTTTAAAACACTATGAGTGTTTACATTTCACCCAATTTAACTAAGAAAAAAACGGATTATAAACCCTCAGATAAAATTACCATATATCTGAATTATTATTTTCAAGGGAAGAAACTACGAATCCCTTCTGACGTTACAGTTTTATTTAAAGATTGGGATAAAAATTGGAAACAAGGGAGAAAATCTGACCCAGTATTAAAAACTGATCAAAATCATGTTTCAAAGAACATTCTCTTAAAACAAAAATTAAGTGAAGTAAATCAGATAATTGATAGAATCAAATTAAATGGTCAAATACCGGTTGTTGAATTAGTTAAAAACAATCTAAAGAATTTTAAAAAGAAAGAAGCAAAAAACACTTTTGAGAATCTAGATTTGATTTTCTTGCTCAATGAATATTGTGATTACATAGAAAATGAGATAACCCTCAGAAAAGGATACAAGAAAAGTATTTTTACCTCCATAAAAAGAATTAATGAATTCACTCAACATTATAATAAAATACTGAATTACAATTCATTAGTTTCCAATATAGATGAAGAATATCAAAAATCATTTTTGAAATTTTATTCTGATAAGGGTGATCAACCCTCTACAATAAGAAAACGGTTAAAATCACTCGTTTCATTTGTTAATTGGTGTGGTAAACAAGGATATACTAATCATAAAATATCCGTTATACCTTTCAATCATAATTTTGAAAAAGAAGTCGTTTATTTAACAAGAGAAGAAGTGTTACAACTATATCAATTTGATGAATTTAACTTTTCAAACAAGTATCATAAAAAACATACTAATGAGTTTTTTTACGATGAATTAAAGAATGGTAAAACGAATACCTATACTAATCTAGAAGTTTATAAAGATATATTAGTTTTTGGATGTGGTATTGGATGTAGGTTTGGAGATCTTATTTCTTTAAGATTAGATAATTATCAATTCTCTGAAGATAGATCAAAAGGATATTTTGTTTTTAGAATGGAAAAGAGTAGAACTGGAAAACAAGTAAAGGTTCCTATTAACAGATTGACTTTTGAAATTTGGAAGAAATATTCTAAAAATAAAAAACGAACAGATTATATTTTTCCAAGGTCTTCTTCTGGAAATTTACCAACAAACCAGAAGATGAATAAACAGATAAAGGAGATTGGTAGAATAGTTGGACTAAATAGATTAGTTTCCAAACCTAAGTTTAACGTAGAGGGAAAAATCATAAAAGAAAGTGATACAAGAATTCCAATTCATTCTGTATTATCATCCCATATTATGAGAAGAACTTTTATAAGGGAAGGAATTGAAAATAAAATACCTACACATGTCATGATGTCAATGTCAGGTCATTCAACAGAAAGAGTTTATCATCAATATTTTTCTACTACCTCATCTGAACTTGATATAGAAGGGAGAAAACTATTTTCCCTTGAGTTAAATCAAAAGGAGAATAAAAAGTCCACTAATCAAAATTCCCTTGAAAATCAATTATTAGAGTTAAAAACATTATTTGAAAAAGGTCTAATTCCTGAAGATATATACTTAGAAAAAGTATCTGGATTAATATAAAATTTGAATTTTCACTGATTACTTGCATACCTCAAAACTCTTCGCTACCTTCACCCTATGAAGGTCAAAGTATCCTCACTAAAACATCACCCCAAGAACAAAGAAATCTATGATTTATCTTCTATTGAGGAACTCATGGAGAGTATTTCTGAAGTTGGATTACTCCAATCCTTAATTATTGATCAACACAATCAGATTATTAGTGGAAATAGAAGATTTGAATCTATTAAACGATTGGGTTGGGAAGAAGTTGAGGTTGAGGTGAAAGAAGTTAAAAAAGGAGAAGAAGAATTACTTCTAATACACTTCAATAGACAGAGAATAAAGAGTTTTAAGGAACTTATTAATGAATATTTATTACTTGATAATCTCTACAGAAAAGGACAAGGGAGAAGAACGGATTTAACTTCTGTTAAATCTAACAGAAGTTCTTCAAGAGATAGGGTATCTAAAGAAATGGGAATCTCTTCTTCTCAATTACAGAGATTGGTTTTTATTCATAAACATCACCCTGACCATATAGAACTCTTAGATAAAGGAATTCTTACAGTTAACCAATCTTATCTTCAGATTCAAAGAGAACTTAAAGAGAAAGAAAGTAAAGAAAATAAACCCAATAATAAATCAAAAATAACTAAGAACTCATCTTGGAGGTTTTATCAGAAATCATCCCATGATATGAGTGAATTAAAAGATGGTGAAGTACAAACCATCTTTACCTCTCCTCCCTATTGGAATAAACGAAAGTATTCTGAAGAAGAAGGATTAGGTAATGAGAAAACATCAGAGGAGTTTGTAATAAACCTATCAGAACATCTTAGAGATTGTAAACGAGTTTTAAATGAGAGAGGAAGTTTATTTTTAAACCTCGGTGATACATTTTATAATGGAAACCTTCAAAATGTTCCTCACAGAGTAATAATCAAACTTCAAGAACAAGGATGGATACTTAGAAATACGATTATCTGGTCTAAAACCAATCCCAAGCCCTCATCATCAAAATCTAATCTTACTCCTTCCTATGAGTTTATCTTTCATCTTACTAAATCAATGGAGTATGATTATTATCCAACTCTTACAAAACTCTCTGATAAAACAAAACCCTCTCTTCCTCCTCGACACAGAAGTGTAAAGGGAGAATACTCCAATTCCATATCACCCTACCTACCAAACATTAAAGGAAAGAATATGGGAGATTATTGGAATGAGGATATTGTGAGAACATCGGTTGCGAATCAAAAGTTAGATATCGAAGGAGAACACCCTGCTCCTTTTCCTGAAGAAATTATAAACTTACCCATTCTTCAGACCTCTATAGAAGGAGATTTAGTATTAGACCCTTTTATGGGCAGTGGAACTACAGGGAGAGTTTGTGATAAGTTGAATAGATGTTTTGTTGGATATGATTTGAATAACTTTATTTAATTCTCTGTCATCTTGGTAAACCTTGACCCATTCCATTCCCAACGAACAAAGTTAGGACCATTACGACTATCTTCACAATACATATCCAATAACCCGTTATCATCATAATCACCAATTTGTAAGAACATAAAGTTAGTATTATCACAACCAAGTCCTATACCACTCTGACCATTACCATCCATAAACGAATCTGTAACATCAATAACATTTCTGTTTTCATCTAATTGACAAATTTGGATGTAATAACCACCATAGAAATTAGTTACACCCTGATTTGCATTATAGTCTTCAGCGTCAGTATCAAAATTTCCGAGAGTACTATCACCGGTTCTTAAAACAACTATTTCTTTTTGTCCGTCTCCATCCAAATCATAAATATCTATATCTAAACCAAGTCCTCTGTATTCTACGGTTGGAATATATTTCATATTATCTAGAGTAAAACCTTCTTCGGAATTTCCAAATAATATTTTTCCTGCTGAACTTCTAAAGGGTAATGATTCTATAACGGATTCACTAAGCCAATTTGAAAAAAGAGTTGTATTATCTTCATATTCATGACCAATCAAAAATAAATCTAAGTTTCCATCACCATCTACATCAAATAACTCTGAAGCATAAATCCCTCTAAAAAAGAGAGACTTATATCCATTAGAATTATTATCAACAACCACTCTAAAATTTTCCATTAAGGAACCTTTTGAAAAAGTTCTATTTCCATTATTTATTACAAAATCAAACAATCCATCTTCTTCTGGAGTTCTACCGTTTTGAAAAATATCCAAATCTCCATCTTTATCTATATCTCCAGATGAGGCATTATGACCAAAGTTTACATGAGGGTTTGTTATTTGTGTATAATATCCACTCGAATTATAATCATTATACATAAAAAAACTATCCTCCATATTGTAGGGTGGGGAATCCCTACCAAAATTAGCACAATATAAATCAGGATATCCATCATTATCAAAATCTCCCACAAGGAACTGAGTAACAAGATTAGCCATAATTTGTTGACCATTTTGATTTAAAATCTCCTTGAAAATATAATTTCCGTCCTCATAAAAATAAGTTTCAATAGGTTGTTGAATTGAAGTAAAGGTACCCGTATCTCCGTCAAAATAAACAGGATGAACAACAACGTCATCATAACCATCTAGGTTTAAATCTACGTAAGCAATATCTCTAACAATATCAAAATTATTTTGATTTTGATTATAGTTTGTAGTATCCCCAAAATTATTTCCATTGTAACATCCCTGGGAAAAATTGTCCTTTTCATTCAAAAATCTAATTAAATAAGGATCAACCTTAACTCTTGAAGATTCAAGATCATGATTAGGTATGTTGTAATTTCTATTTAATATCGGTTCAGGTTGTGTTCTAAGGGTATAACTAACAGTAAGAGTTAAATCGTTCTGATCTGTCAATGTTATTAATAAATTATCAGAACCTGCAATAGTTCTAGTATAGTCAACATTCTTAACCTGTGAGGATTGATATTGAACAACTAGATTTCCTTCTAATGATCCTTCTTCAGGAGAAGATACCGTAGATACATCTCCCCAATCAGAGGATAGTTCTATACTTTTAAATCCTCCTCCTGAATTGATTGATATAAGTAAAGTATCAGCTACTCCTTTAGTAAACATTTTTGTTT
>Ga0209603_1000935_pt1 | contig 32401 bp, 22 predicted proteins | sample COGITO_mtgs_1206_FD_184812 | JGI IMG/M metagenome (GOLD analysis project Ga0209603, IMG submission 184812) | Pelagic marine microbial communities from North Sea - COGITO_mtgs_120607 (SPAdes) (version 2) | ecosystem: Environmental > Aquatic > Marine > Epipelagic ... | reverse complement strand
GGTTTGACAAGGTTTTAACAAGGGTGCCAAGAGTTTGACAAGGGTTTGACAAGGGTTTGACAAGGTTTTAACAAGGGTGCCAAGAGTTTGACAAGGGTTTGACAAGGGTTTGACAGCAGGTGAGTGATTTTTACCAAGCGCAAAATAAACATGGGTTATGGGACACAAAAAGTTTAAAAACTTAGTGGTTTGCACATCTACATCTAGACCAATATGCAAACAATCATTCGCGCATCTTATTGGCGGTGTTTTCAGCGGACGCGGCAGTGTTTTCAGCTGTGACGTTGTATTGTGGAGATTGAATTTCACACCGGGTGCATCGCTGAACATATTAGAAAGACGCCCGAATACCACCAAGAAATGCAGTACGAATACGCGCTCACGGCTGAACTCAAATGCTCCACGTGTAGAGCGCCATTCGTTTCAGAGGATGTAAAATTAGACAATATATTAAACGGGTACTGAACAAAAAACTAGTATTTATTTCAACGGTCTAAAAACACATGTCTGCACTACAACATCGGCGTATTCAAGAATTGAAACGCGGCCCTAACGTAAAAACACAAACAAACACACAAATTCGTCAAATGCAATTGCAAATAAAAACACTACAATCTCAAGTCGCCGATTTACAAGCATGGGCGGACGCCCACCAACTAGACGACAACGAGGTACGCGATGATTTAGCACACTTGCAAAAAGAAGTCGAAAAACTAAAATTTTAATTCAACCTGTTCGCCGCCGCGTAATACCGTTTAAACGGGTCGAACCGCTGGGTTCTGGCCGCGCGCATCTTTTCAAGCCTCACAAAGCGAACATACTCGGCCACGTTTCTGAGGAAGAGGTTGAATAATACTGGCCGTCCTCGCAAACTTGTGCCCACGTATAGTCCTCTTCATTGTCTCGCCAGTGCGTCGGAATATCACCTACATTCTTATCAAAATCGTCCAAATGAAAAGCTCCCATGGCCAGTCTCTAGCGCCATCATTCTCAACTGGCCAAACTTGACCGACAAAAAGGCGGCCATCTTTCGTGAACGTCATATATGTGGAGACCATGATGTACCAGGGTGTTTTCTAATAATTGAACTTTATTTTCTAGTTCGGACACTTTATTTTTTAGTGAATTGTTGTATGCAAATAACTTATTTAATTCAATGACATTCTTTTCCAATTTTATAATTCTATCTCGTCTTAGATTTTCTTTTAATTTTTTATATTCTTGTTTTTTTTCGGGTGTGATGCGAAAAACTTCTTTTGTGTGTGACGGGCCAGTGATTTTTGAGGTATTCACTTGGGACATTTTTTATTTTAATTTTCATTATTATTGTATTTTTTCAAATATATGAATAGTATAAGAGGATGTTTCGTAACGTTCATATATTTCATAATATTGGGTATCAATTCATCAACCTATCATCTTAAATTTTATTTTGCGCGTAGTTTTTAAATGTAATTGCATTCATGTATGATATATCCTTATCATACCCGGAAAGTTCAGCCGATTTTTTTTTGTGTGGAAAGACATACATAATCGTCGCATAATATAATCCTAAACTATTTAGTGCGGGTTCACAACACATAATGGAATGTCGATTTTGCTTTGAGGAGACCGACCATCTTGTGTTCCCATGTTCGTGCACCGCGGGCGTGTGCGAGCCGTGTTTGACGCGCTGGCTCGGAGAAAACGGGTCGCGCGACGTCTGCGAAGTGTGTTTGACACCTTGGGACAAAAAATACGCCCCACGCCCGTATAAATATTTGTATGAGGCCTGTGCAACGAGTTTGTTGGTGTTTTGTGTCTATGTGTGTTTGGTGTCGTCGTACCTTATCGGTAACGCGTCAATGTCGTCCGACATTTTGACATTTTATGCGAGCCTTGAGTTGCTCTTTCACGCTATTCTGTGCTCTGTGTTTTGTGCCTTTCCTCGGTCGTACCGTTTTCGTTTATGGGCAGTGTTGCGCGTCGCGTTTTCAGCATGGCCTACCTTGTACATGGTGTATGAGTATTTGGACATGGCACAGTATCAACCCCAATCGGCCCTGATGAAGACTATATTTGCACAGTGGCGTGTTGTGGCGTGCGTGCAGGCCATATACGCTTTCGTAATGTGTATTAGTTATGTTTCGAGCATGCGACCACGTCGGAGGGATTGGGAACCCATGCGTGTAGAAGTTATGTAATTACAGTATTTAGTGGAGGATAAAAAAGAACAAAATGTATGACGTGATAGTGATTCTGTCCACAGCGCTGCTGGGACTCGTATTCTCTTATCTTGTGGTCACCTTCTTTAACGTTGGTGGTAGCGCCAACGAAGGTCTTGTCCGAGACGTGCAGCAGATGGGGTTGCAGATGGCAACGTTGTCCGTCTCTGTCGTGTTTGGCCCCATCAATGGTTTGTGGGGCATTGGCTCCGACTTGGGAACGATGGCCGCCAACCGCTGGAAGTGGGGTGTCGCTGGCATCCTGTTTATCGGCGCCACGTTTTTGCAACACTACTACCACGCGGAAATATTGTCCGTATTGGACGACAGCTGGACGTGTGCCGTTATCCCAGTGCTGAAAAACGTCGTGGAGCCGTTCTTGCAAATATTCCGCGTGCTCTACGCCCTCGGCGCCCCGATTGGCAATGTGTTTTTGGTGGTCCATGGGCAATTTTTTCGCGGGTGGATTGCAGTGCTTGCCAAGTGCAGTCACGTGCGTTTGTTTGATTTTTTTCTGGAATTGGCCAAGGCGGCCGTCAGTTTCATGGCGGCGACGGCGAAATGGTTTGGGGCCGGTCAAAGCCTGAGCGACCACAACAATTTTATCGTCAACGACTACAATATTACAAAGCCGGTCAACCACGCCATGAAGTCAGTGGTCGTCATGCAAGAGGCGTTAAGTTGCGCGTGCTACAGATTTCGACCCATCTTTAAGACGGCCTTTTACATTTTCACGAGCGACCATCTCGCACCGTTTGTCAGTAATGCGTTCGAAGCAGGCGTGCGGACCATGCAGATGGTGTTTCGCATTCTCTACCGTGAATTCCCCGATATTTACCGCGTTACGTTTAAGTTGGAGAGGGCCATCTTGGAGTTTGGCCTACTGGCCGACGAGTTACTCTTTCACACCCTGGAGAATTTAGTGCAGCTATTTATCCAGGTAAAAGACCTTGACAAAAAGGACCAGTTTGAATTGTCGCGTTATCCGGCCGAGGCATTATTTTCCGCATTGTCTCACGTAGGCGTGGCGATTACGCATGCCATCGCCACACTGGGCATTAATGGCCCGCTGACATTGATGGCGTCTTTTCTTCCGACAAAATCCGCATTTAGTCCGGAAACGTGGTCTTTAGAAAAGTCGGCGTCGCACCTTCACTTGGCGATTTATGACGTGTCGGCACTGACGCAGTGGCTCATTTATGTCGTGGAGCGCCTCGTCATGAACTCAAAGAACATCGAAAAAGTGTTCCGTTCACCCACGACACCGGTGCGTCTTTCATGCGACTGGGCGCGCGACGTGGACCGCGAAAAGTACGTCGACCTCAGTTACACAGTCGGGTGCTCCATGTACAACTTGGGCATTATGACGGTCAACCTGGGCTACATTGCATACGGTGCGTCCATTGAACTGGCCACTAAATCCATATTTACACAAAAGCAAAACGTATTTCGCACGCTGCAGCGATGGGAGGGGTCGTCGATTCCCAGAAATCAAGTCTTTACGTGCGAAGAACGGCGCGACATGCTGGCGTACGATTATACCGACCCGAATCCGGCCACGGCGTACAACAGTAGCGGATTTATTTGGACGCAAAACCGTGGCCTGTGCCAATGCAATACGTTTTATAATACGACGCGCCCGGAGCATGCGCGCCCATACGACCCTTTTTGTGGCCAGGCGAATTTGAATTTCGACGTGTTTGCGCCCGCGGATGCATTGGTGATGCACGTGTTTCACGGTGTCTTTGGTCCCGGGTTTGGCGACGCGATAGCGTACATGCCGAAGCTGAACAAAATCGACATTAAAATACTGTCGGCGTCCAAATCTATTCCTTTGCCGATTGTCGTGCCTCCCATTTCACGCACGGTCATCGAGTCGGCGCGCGTGTTGTTGCGCGTCGCCTTTTCCTTTGGCGACATTGTCACTGGAAATTACTTTAACTACCCGGTCAACTGCGGGCATGGCATGAACGAAACACAGCTCATCGCCCAATGGAATTCCACCATGGATGAGCCAGTGACGACCGACGAAATTATGCGCTGGACACCGTGCCAAAAGCGCCAATACACGGCCACTCTTGGGTCTTCTCGCCTGCCTCTGTGCGCCAGCGGCGAGGGCACCAGCGGCAACGACAATTCGGACTGCATGTGCTCCTACACCGAGCCACTGTCTGCCAATTCGCAGTGTCGATGCATCGCGCGGTATCCCGATTTGGACGTCACTTCCGCATCGGGTATGGTCGGCGACCTGATAGAGGAGCGTTTTACGTCCGAATCCGTGTCTCAACACTGGTGCAATTCCATGACGCTAGAGTGGACGTTTCAAAACGCCGCGGCGTTTACATCGGCGCTCGACTACATCGTCTCCCTCGGTCCTGTCAACCCCAAGTGCAACCTCGTCGACGACCTCTTTGAAGGAAAGCCGATGACGTTTAGCGAAGAAGACCAGCGACAACGGGCAACATATCTCATTGCCACAACACCAACACTGCAATTCATGAGCGAGTTTGTCGATACAGATACAAAACTGAATCATTTGTCCGAACTCTACGGAGAAACGCGGTCGGACTGTACCATAGAGCCCGGGAAATGGGTCACTACGACGGACGCGTACAACAATTCGCAGACGCAATGGCAGGAGGCCGAGTGGACTTGTGACGGTTCCGACTCCGTGTCGCTGGCCGGTTTGGACCCGCGCAATCCCCAGACTACGAGCGACAGTTTGAAAGCACCCGGATGTCGCATCTGGGCCCGCGACGACTTTTTTTGTTCGGCGGGGCTTTTCGTGCGCAGCACTTCGCGTTTGGGTCAAAATTCTGCGCGCCAGCTGGTTAACAACGCAATTTCCGTCCTCGCGGGCAATTTTGAAGATGCGACCTTCAACGTTATGCCGCGCGTCTGTGATTACGAGCGTATCTGGGGGTCGCTCGCCGGCATGGTGGCCGGTATCATACCCAACATTGGCGATACCATGAAAAAAGTTCTTGCGAGATATCTCACCATCATATTCGAATCTGTCTTTGTACTCGTCGTACGCAACGGCGTAACCCTGTTCAATATAGCCTTTCACGTCGTCAAAAATTTGATTGACGCGGACATGTCCAAGGCGTCCATGGAGAATGTGTTTAAAACAGGCGTCAACAACCTCGTCAACAATTACTTGTGGGTCGTCAACTTTTTTTTCACGACCACTGGCGAATTCTTGGACGAAATTTCCACTGGTGCCGGTAAAATCTGTTTCTCTATCGTCAAAATACTCAAAGTCGTGGAAAAGAGCCTGAAAGAGGGACTTATGGACCTCGCCGCGACGTTTGGAGAAATGGTGTTTCAAATGTTTGCCATCTTTACGGGCGACACGAGCCAAATTGAGGGCTTTTTTGAAAATTTCTTTTATTTCTGGGTCGAGTTGACGGAAATTTTACTGAAAGAAGTATGGCAAATTCTCGATAAAATCTACGATTTTTTCGGTGGTATTGGTGATTTTTTCCGCGTGCTGACCTGGACCGTGTGCGAAGCGATAAACGCCGTCATGGCCGCCATCAACACGTCCATTCAAGTACTGTGTCTCGGGATTTGTGACGGTATCGGTTGGAAAGACATGTCATGTTACAAAAAGCCGCTGGGGGCTTCGCGTGGGTCGCACGGTCGACTCGCGCACCACATGCTGCGCTCACACGACAATCGCAACATTACGCGCGTCGTCGCCGACAAACTAGATTGGTCAGGTACGTCGAAATGTGACCACTTTATGGAAGCCGCGGCGGCCTATACCTATTCGGAGCTGCGCCCTCTCGAAAAGGCGCAATGGTTCGAATGCCTCGAGATGAAGCTCATCGGCGTGGAAATGGCCAAATTTCTACAGGCGCCGCATTTTCCCACGGATATCATGTACAACTGGAGGCGCAAGTACACACTAGCCTACGACGGCATTCGCGTCTTTCACACGGTCGCTCACGACCTGGTGCAGCGCGGCCAAGTCGACTGGAACGGCATTCGCACGTCATTGAACGACCAGGGCCTCGACGCCGACATGTACATGAATCTCTTTCAAAAGACGTCGAGTGCCGTCATTTCGGGAGTCAAAGCCGTTGAGATGGAACCTATCGCGAGGCGCATGGCGCAGCACGCGGACAAACAATACGACAACCCCGCAAACCCATCTATGCCGGCACGTCTGTGGCGCGCCTTTCAAAGTGGCCAACATGTTTACCAAGACACGGCGCGTATGTGGACACAAGAGGACATGTCGCGGCAAATGTGGACGGCACTCGACGCTTCTTATGACGCCCACGGTCATATGCGACGATGGTGGGCAACGCTGGGCAGTAAGGACACTCCCACACAGACGTCAACAGACCGTGTCATATCCAACCTAAAAGGTGCGTTTCGCCATCATTGGTCTGAAAAAATACATCATGGACAGACGCATGCCCACGCGGAGATGCCGACAACGTGGCTACAAACGCCACTGCGTACGTCCATAGCAAGGTGTGTCAATCGCACCGAATATACGTCGTCGTGTGTCGATTGTGCCATCGTCGACAATCTTGTGGAGACCATCATACAGCAAGCCAATGGTGTCGTCGGGTTTTACGGAGCCCAAGAGAACGGATTTCCGCAAATTATCGAACAAGTCTCCTACTACTTTAATAATACGCTGCCAGAGTACGACAGCGATTTCTTCGGCGCGCAGTTTAGCAAATTGTCGTCCCGTCGCAGCACGCTTCCGCCGCTTCCACTGCACAACACCTACCTGCGATGGCGCTATCATGTGGTCAACGATTGGGTCTACTTTGTAACCAACATCACCGAGTTTGTCTTTGACTGGAACAACGAAACGCGCCAAAAGCGTGCTGACCAACAAGTGCTCAAACTCATGAACGCCACGCGCCTGTTTGTGACGGGCATCAATGATTCGTACGTGCCGTTTTATGGTTACAGTTTCAATTACATGTACAACGAAATTTTATTCAGCTCGTGCGACTTGGACGACACGTTGTTTGTGACAACGACGACACAAGAACAGCGCCTGTCCCGCATGGATACGGCTTTGATGATATGCACCATACTCTCGGCCGTGTTAGTGACCAACGCCTACTGGTCCGTGTTTCCGCTCATGTGGCTCGTCAACACGATTGTCATCACTCTCATCGTCACCTACGTATACCTCTACACAGTGTACGGTTACATGCTATCCTGCGCGCCGATTATGCCGTACACTCTCTTTGAAGATGTCTATGCGTGGTATGAGACGCGCATCAATCCAGGGTGCTTTTACCATTTGCTGCCGTACTTGTCCACCGGGTCTTCCGAGGACACCTGTCTCGTGTGCTCCACGCCGCCCGTCTACAAGGATTGCAACACGTACACCGTGGCCAATCACACGGGCGACATGCTAAAATTGCACGAACTCGTCGATGACTACAATATTTTTTGGCCCTCTCTGTTTTGGGTACGGTGGCAACTTCCAGACGTCGCCACGTGGTTTGTCCGAAATGCTATTGTCGACCTGAATTCGCCCGTGGGAAAATTGGCCCTCAGCGCCTGGCAAAACGAGGCCATTGACCCCGTCTGGATTGACTGCTTTTACGCCATGTGGCTCGACAACATTCTCGCCGGCATGACCGTCGTCCTCGCGGCCTACATCTCGTTCAGAATTACCGTCATTTCCGTGCAAACTCTCATACGTGCCGTTCTACTGGCCTGCTACTCCTACCAAACACTAGGTCTCATCAGTGAAACTGTAGAAGATTACAATGTAGCAAGTTAAAATATATAATGTTTTTTAGTATTTAAAAATTGTAAAATGGACCCTGGGGTCATACACGCCCACTCATAATAGCCCATTTTGTATTCGAACAGTTTCTTGGTGCGCGCTACGCCATAATGATGTCCAAATTTTCCACTGAGTGAGTTTTTGAGCGTGCTGAGTTTGTACAGCTGAATGGCGGCTTTTTCGGTACATGCGCGCTGCATCAGAAATGCCTTGGACTCTTTCTCGTAGCGCTTGAAGAGTGGGTAGTACACGTGCCGCATGAACGGGTCAAACGCGCCATTCAGACGCTTGTTGCGATGTTCGAGCGCCTCGTGAATCGACCGAAACAAAATACAACAGTCGACCGACCGGTTTTTGCCGTAGTCGGGGCGCGTCGTGTCGTACAAAAACCGCGGCTCCGACACCACCTGGTCGCCGACACGAATTGACGACCAGTCAAAATCGATAAACAGAATGCGCTTGTTGTCCATGTCGTAGTACACGTTGTTGGCGTGGCAATCGCGGTGCGTAAACTGTGCCGACTGTTGCATGCGCTGGAGCGCCCGGCAGATGTTGTGCATCATAAACCACAGACCACGATTCCAAAAGTGCGACGGTCTATTTTCTACCAAGTAGCGGTTGACCCAATTATACAGGCTCGGACTTTTCAGGTGCTCCGAACAAATCGCAACGTCGCCGTTGTCCATCAGAGACACGAAATGAAGCTCTGGCACGTACGTACGACACCGGCGCCCTAGAAAGTAGTGAATCGCACCGTCGAGAATGTAGCGAAGTTTCATGTAGGGGTCGCTGGTCGTCTTGATAACCACCCGTTTGCCCCGATGGCGACAACCGAGCCACACGCTCGACTTGTCTCTCTCCGACCTTTTCGCGTCGCGGACGTTAATCTCTTTCTCCCCACCGTCGCCGAGCCCCACAAAGGCGCGCGGCTCGCGCATGAGTCGAACCATGATGTCAAACGCCATGCGGAACAACGACAGCGTATGGTCCGTGTGAAACAAAGACTTGGGCCACCGCTGCTTTTGTACGGTCACCATCATGCCCGCCAACTCCTCAATGTGGCACCGCTTGTCCGGCTTGGCAAACACGGGACACCCGTGCTCATCAAAACCATACAGGGAGTTGCGCAGCGTGTAGGAGACCTCGGGGACCTCACAAGGAGACGCCAGCGCGGCCATGAAACCATCGATGGGGAACCCGAAGGGGCTGGTGGCTTGACGATACATGGTAAAAAGAATAGACGGTTCTATGCACATTTAGCAACAGGCTATTTTCCGGCGTTTTCGTTCGACATCTCGCAGCGTCTGGCGTTCCATTTCATGGTCGGCCCATTTTCGTATACGCTCGTCTGAAATGTCGGCTTCGCCGTGCAACATCCACTGAAAATTTTTCGAGTCCCGTGAAATCCACGTCGGTTTTTTACCATGTAGAATGAGGTCAATCATGCGCGTGCGGTGCTCACGGTCCATGTACAGCACACCACAAGCGTTACACAACGTACTCGACCCACACGGACCCGGCCGCCACGTCGGCGAGACCATCGTATGGCACCGGGTACACGGCTTTTTAAATCGCGACATCGACCCACGCTTACCATCCACACCCGGCACTTCTAAAAAAATAGACTTTCTATGGTAGTCCTGTATAATACGGGACACCACTTTATTCAATAGACTATCCATACTTTCATACCACACACCACCACACACGTTTCCACAAACACATAAGTTGCGCATAATCTCGTTCGAATATTATTATCATAATCCAAAACACCGCTCAATGATGTCTACTGCCTCTGCCGCACCTGCTCATGCCAGTTCCGAGGACGAATGGGAGGATTCTGAGTGGGAGGACATTACCTCGACCCCAGTCACGGGTGGTCCGACCAGCAACATGGAACCACCCACAGAGTCGGGTAAACGTAAGCGCCCGGACTCAGACGTCGACGAAGACTCGGACGACGACGACGACTTAATCGACGCGCTGGCGCAACAACTTCTCGGTGACGACGCCAGACCCGTCAAAAAGGCCCGCGCGGACGAAATCGGGCAGAAACCCCTAAAACTCAGTGACCTCCGGCGCGGTTTCAAGTTTGAGCACTTTAACTTGGCCGAGACGGGCGCCGTGGTTTGGCGCGACGAGCCAGCCCAAGGTAACGACCCGACCATTGTCTGGGACGGTGAGCTGGAGGGCGACGAGACCGAGTGGTTCGTGCTCAGCATTTGGTTTGGCGGCCAGCGCACCGGGAACATGACCATCAAAGCCCCTGAGTTTAAAAAGGGACTGTTTCTGACACAGCATCAGGAGCGTCACCAAGACCACAAATTGGCGAAAAACCAACTCTGGATACGCGCGGACACGCTCAAAAACAAAGCTCACAAAGTCGTCTTCCACAAAAAGCGCTGGCCCCTTGGGCGCCACTACATGTCCAGCACGGGCAGCAAGCACGTCCCCATGTTCATGATGACACTGGCACCTTTCGTCGCTGGAAAAGTGGACATGGACCGCGCCGTGCGCACCGAAAACTTCCGCATCTGCAGCAAACGCCAACCGGCACAGTTGCGCGCCGTGCGCGGACTCCCAGCCACTGGCCAGTCGACCACCGGCAACATCCGCCGCAACAAGCACATTGCCCGTCTCGAAACGGAGAACCGCGCGCACGCTGCCCAGGTGGTCAAGGTCAACGTTGACAATCGTCGCCTTACTATTCGCGACGTCCAACATACCAAAGGGTTTGAACACCTCCTCAACGTTGCAAAGCATATGAAGGGCAATCTCACACAAAACGACAGTCTCACACTCGAAGTGCTCAAGTTTGTGTCGGGCCACATCAAGACCACGGCGCGGTCAAAACGCGCCATGTGCTAAAGCGCAAAGGTGCGCGGATAACGACCATTCTGGGGCGACCATATTAACATACGAGTCACCGTATCTACAATAGCGATGACTAACCATATATCTAGGCGTGTAATTGCCACTAAAATATACAGTATCGTACATAACCACTTGTAAAAATTGTAGACGGACAACCAAAACACGTCCGCCCGTGTCCATTTCTTCTCTTGCATGTGTTGACGCTCAAAGGGTCGTCCAAATGTTTCTTCTATATAGACATGCACCACTTGAAATGAGACTAGTCCCACGATAAAGACGACCCAGGACTCCCACGATTCGATATTGACAGAACCGACCTTCAGAGGAGGGCCCCAGTGGAAGAACTCGGCCCACGCGTCCTCAAACCAGAGAGCGCCGAAACATCCAAAAGTAACGAGCAGTACACATATCAGTAGACATTTCGACATAATGTTTTAAATAAAAAAAAACTTGTATAAATAGTCGCGTTTTGTACCTAAGAAATGAATGACTCGGACCAAAACCATCTTGATGGTCGCAAATATGGTCACCTTGTGGATTGGCGTCGCGCTCGTCTTTCAGGGCTTTGATGCCATGAACAAATCAAATTATAGACCCCCCAACACGCCCCCTGGGTGGATTTTAGGCATGATGTGGATTGGTGCCGGCGCCTCGGTCGCGTGTATATGGATCGTCTTCATCGTCAGCGCCCATGTCGACCAGGTCCTTTCCAATAAACCCCGATGGACGCGTGCGCGTCTGTTCTCCTCGGGACTGGTACTCTTTGCCGCCGCGCTGTTTGCCATCATTGGCACGTATTCGACCTGGAAGCATCCGTTTTTATTGACACCGTGCGACTGTCTAGAAAACGAGTTTGGACCCCAGTGCGCACCGTGCCAATGCGGCGCGCACGGCGTCTGTAATGAAGGCGTTTTTGGCGACGGCAGGTGTGCTTGTGACCCAGGATGGGCAAGCGCAACCTGCGATGTCTGTGCGCCGCGATTTCGCGGCGATGATTGTGACACGTGTGTACTCGGGTGGCAGGACAACCTCATCACGGGCGAGCGCTGTTCGCAATGTGCGCGCGGGTATACTGGCGACGATTGCGACACGTGCGCCCAAGGATGGCAACCATGGACGCATAACTCTACTTTATTTCCCAACATTGTCGACCAGGACGGGCGCCATATCTGCGACGAGTGCCAAGACAACTATTTCGGTTACGATTGCACGCCGTGCCCCTTTGGCAACGACGTGCCGAAAGTGACGTTGCTACGAAACGCACCCATTACCAACACGTCGCGCGTACGCGACGCCATGGGAAAAATAGGGAGGGTATTTTCCATGAAAGTGGACGGCGTTGCCACTTGGCAATACGACCCAAACGCCCTCGACATCGAATCACGCGTCGCCATTCAAATAAAGTACGACGACACAAACAGACTGTCTCCCGACATCAAACTGCTCGACATCGACGGCTTCCAATGTAACAACCGCGGTACGTGCCGCGATGACCAGTGGCATCTCGAAAATGACCCAGATTGGTATAAAAACTGCACGTCAAACGGCGAAACGTGTTCGACACACGCCGACTGCACCGTATCCGAAAACTGCCGGGGAAGATGCACCGCAGACCTGCCCATACCCACGGCGTGGGAAGATTGGTCCTCCTCCGCACTTCCGTGCGCCTCAGACCAAGATTGCAGGGGGCCCGCGCGCTTGAATTTTACCAGGGGGCGCTGTGTCGAACGCCAGTGCTGCGAACAAAGTCGCCACGGAGACGGAAAATGCGACTGCGATGCGCAATACTTTGGCAACGCCGACCCAACAAAAAGCCCGGCTTGTGATTTTTGTCCCGGATACGACTGGCTCACCGGCGAAAAATCCACCATCTGCATGGGCAACGGAGACTGCCAACCTTCTTTTGATATGAACGACGAGTACGTCGATATGCGCTGCGCGTGTAAAACGACACAGTACAGCGAAAACGGAATCATCGACGATGCTAGACTCGTTCGATGGTACAAAAACTTTTGCCAATGCGGAGACATGGGCAGTGACATGAGGTGTCGGGTCTGTGCCCCGGGATTTTACGGGCCAGAATGTGTGTCGTGTCCCGGGGGACCAGGACTTGCCAGAACATGCGGCGGACACGGGACATGTGACGCTGGGGTCAGCGGCACGGGGCAATGCTCGTGTACCGTCGACTACAAAACTGGAGCTTGGACACTCGCCGACTACCAGCCAAGATACAGCGGCGACACCATCTATCGCTCCGCGAACGGTTCGTCAAAAGTATGCACGGAATGCGTTCCCAACTTTTACGGTGCCAATTGTAAACCGTGCGAGCCGCTTTCCATCATCGCCGCCAACCAACTGGAAGACGTGTTTCAACCACCAGACTCATTTCATACCAATGTGCCCACTACACAATATACGTCGCTGTGCCACACTGTCAACGAAGAAGACCCCATATGTACACTCGCTTGCGGAGGTGGAGGATGGTGCGACTGGGGGCGCAAAGGCACAGGAAAATGCAAGTGTTGGTCCAATATACCAGATAACAGGAATACTTGGAACCCACTGGACAATGTCTGTGTCGTCAATGAAACACACTACTGTTCACCCAAAGACATCTCATGCATACTAGACACACCGTCGAACGAAGTCTGTCCAGCACTTGGCACACACCCCAAAGGCTGGTGCGAAAATGCAAAAACACGCGGAAGGCTCGACTATATACAGTGCACTACAGACTCGGATTGTGGAAGTAATGGGAACTGTATAGCTTTTCAAATGGCAGACTGGATACCCATCGACGCCGAAGAATCAACATGCATCGAAGAAAATGTCTGAAGAATTTTCTCGGAACCAACCATTGCTCGCCACCAACCACTCTTCACCCCACTCTTTACCACCAACCACCAACGATGCCCAAGTCCAACATGGCCAGTCTACCCATTGTGAGAAAAGCGTCACAGTTCAAGACCCGTCGCATCGCTCAAAAGATTCGCGCGTCCAAGGTGAACGTTTTAGACGCGCGAAAAATGGCCAGAGTCCTCGCAAAGGCCACGGCGACCATCAAGACTGTACAATCCTTTACAGACCCTACAAAAAAATACTACGTCACGGCCACTGCGTGCTCGTGTCCGGACTTTAGATTTCGCCGCAAGGCGCGCGGGCAAAGGTGTAAACACATGCGTAAAATGTTCCCATAGTCATAAAGAATCGTTTTTATTGTTTATTTCAGATATTAAACCAATTGTAACTCCTATACCGTCGCGTTCTTTTATTTTTTTTCGAAATCCTTTGCGAAATGTCGGGGTTGTTGCGCCCCACAGCAAGCGAAACATGTACCGATAAAACGGCCGGCTGAACGCCGCGTAATGCACGGCGCTGCAGCCCTGGTAATCCAGCAACATGACGTCTGCGCCCTTGTCGAGCAAGCGCCACATACTGCGCTGCTTTTTCAATCGCACCGCCCACATTAGCGCGGTGCGCCCATCTTTGTCTCTTTCATTCACGCCAGTGAAATCGCGTATTTCTCCGAGCTTGCCCTGCTTGACGGCGCGGATTATTTCCGGGTCTGACGGGTCGCGTAGTTGCTCGCGCACCGCCGCCGCGCGTCTTTTGTACTCGGTGCGCACTGCCGCGTTCAGTATGGCGTCTCGTCGCAAGTCGCGAGTATCTTTATGAAAGATACTCATACTGCGCTACTCTTCTCAAATATTTATAGTCGAGACCACAAACTCTATCTATGATAGAAACTTTACATATTCTATACATATATTTTTTACCATACACAGACTACCCATAATCACATCAACATGGAGTTATTTTGGATTATCGTAGCACTTTTTGCCGCGTACTGGCTGAAAAATGGCGATAACACTGATGAATCCGACTCAAACAGCGAGTCTGAAAGCGACAGTGACTACGAGAGCGACGAGGACGCCATTGAACACGCTACCACGGAATGTGTTGAACCCATCGCCTACTCGGACATTCCCTACAAGCGCGGGTGGTCGGCCAACACCCACATCATGGTACACTACCCCCCAGATATGATTCCCGAAAAACACCAAAATGAAGACGAATACTACTACGGAAAGATTCGCAGGCGCCAGGGCTGCAATTTCGAAGTCTATTTTCCCCAAACAAAGAACACCGACGTTCTCAGTCCACTGGACCGCGACTGGCACTATGCCACCGACATTGACATCACACAGTGGGACGAACCGCAGACGTTCACACTAGAAAAAAAGACACTGAGGCCCTTCAAAATGCAGCGCGAACGTGAAGGTTCGTGGTCGGGTGCCCAAACGAAGCGGACAGTCGCCACGCCGCTGCGCGTATGGTCCATCGATGGAACACCGTACGTTTACGTCGGACACTTGGGCGTCTATGAATGCGTGTCCGTCGATTCCAACGGCACGTTGTGCCCAGTGTTGGGTGTCCCCGACTCAAATTACTTTATTGGCCGCCGCAAAAATAAAAAGGCGACGAATTTCCGCCAATTTACGCCGTTGTTCCGTGTCGACACCGAAGAATACAGTTCCTATGACCGCGAACCTGTGCGCGAGCCCACGTATCCAACACTAACGAGAGACGAGTTACATTAATATGTTAATAAAATACTATTTAAGCAACATTTGTTTTTGAAAATATGTTTTGGGTAGGTGTATTCTTTATCTGTATGGCACATGGCCAAGTAGCCCAACCCGTACAGCCTGGAGGCGCAACCATTATGTGCAACTCCACAGACGGGTCCATGGAAAATCCGTCTAGCTGCGCCTGCGGCACCAACACGTGCAACGCCACATCGGGACTCTTTTGCGACGTGTCCGAAAACCAATGTGCCGACGTCCCATACTGCACACACCCATTCGGCGCAACAGTCAACCCGTCCAACTGTATCTGTGGCACCGACACGTGCAACACCACATCGGGACTCTTTTGCGACGTGTCCGAAAACCAATGTGCCGACGTACCTATTTGCATTGACCAAATAGGTACGTCATCCAATACTTTCGATTGCATGTGCGGTAGCGAAAAGTGCAGCGCCGCGACTGGGCTCTATTGCGAAGACTCATCGTGTTACGGGGACTGTGTGAATTCAAATGGGCGGGCCGTCAACGATGCAAAGTGCGTGTGTGGTACGAATACGTGCGACGCCACATCGGGACTCTTTTGCGACGTGTTCGAAAACAAATGCGCTGACGTGCCGTATTGTGAGGTCACAGACGGTTCAGAAGTCAACCCGTCAAGCTGCATATGCGGCACCGACACGTGCGACGCCACATCGGGACTCTACTGCGACGTGTCCAAAAACCAATGCGCCGACGTGCCGTATTGTGAGGTCATAGACGGTTCGGAAGTCAACCCGTCGAGCTGTATATGCGGCACCGGCACGTGCGACGCCACGACCGGACTCTACTGCGACGGCTCCGCGTGCTTTGACACCTGCGAAAACACCAACGGCACGTCAGTCAATGACGCCAAGTGTGCCTGCGGCACCGACACGTGCGACGCCACATCGGGACTCTACTGCGACGGCTCCGCGTGCTTTGACACCTGCGAAAACACCAACGGCACGTCAGTCAATGACGCCAAGTGTGCCTGCGGCACCGACACGTGCGACGCCACATCGGGACTCTTTTGCGACGGCTCCGCGTGCTTTGACACCTGCGAAAACACCAACGGCACGTCAGTCAATGACGCCAAGTGTGCCTGCGGCACCGACACGTGCGACGCCACATCGGGACTCTACTGTGACGGTGACGGTGCCACATGCTTTGATACCTGCAAAAACACCAACGGCACGTCAGTCAATGACGCCAAGTGTGCCTGCGGCACCGACACGTGCGACGCGGGGCTGTACTGTGACGGCTCGGAAAACCAATGCTATTCCGGCGCGTGTGCGTACACCGGGCAGTTGTGGGAGAACGAAGACGCCCCATGCCAGTGCGGACAAACATTCTGTACACAGAATCAACCCTATTGCTCGGAAGAAGAGAACGTGTGTTATTCCCATCCAAAATGCCAAAATACGGACCAAAGCGTGCCGATTAGTGTAGCGTGCTATTGCGGAACCAATACAACCTTTATGAAAAAAAAATTCAGACCATATCGCCGTGGCAAGTGTAATGTGTCGACTGCAGTCATCTTCGACGAGACAACGCCCAATAGTGGAACCACGCCCGACGAACAGTTGGAAAACTGCGCCACCGCATGCAACGGCTCGGATGGGTTTTTATTTTTGTCATCCAACGGCAACTGCGAATGTCAAAATGGGACGACGGCGAGCTGCGAGTTCATCACGCAAGATATCAGCTACGTCCGCTACAACTTTACAGCAACAGCCACCTATGCGAACCAGCTTTGCTCAAAATACGAATTTTGTTGGCAAACGGGGACCATGGGCCTGTGCTCATCCACGGCATTGTGTCCAAGCAACCCTTCTGTCGCTGTCTGGGAAGGTACAGACTGCATTTGCAGCAGTGACCAGACATGCGCGGCGGGTCAGTACTGCTACAATGATGTCGCGTGTGGAACGGAAGGAGACGGCGTTCTTGCTTGCGGATGTCAAACATCGCCGATTGAAAAGTGTGGCAATGTTGAAGGCGACCGCCCCGTGGCCAGCACGTGCCAATGCGGAGAAAAGATATGTAGCACTGGTTCTTACTGCAACGAGGCTCAAAACCAATGTAATAAAACCCAACCTATCCCATCATGCGACTACATACACCAAAATTTTGAGGCGTGTCTGTGTGGTTCCACCCTATGTGAACAGAACCAAGCTGGTGTTTATTGCGAAGCGGAAATTAACACGTGCGTAGCCGGTGCCAGTTGTGGTTCGATTCCAGAAGGAAGAGAACGCGACTGGTTTTGTGCAAAAGACGGGTACGGAAACGGATTTAATGATACAGCACGCTGTCATAACTCTCCGTGCGACAAAGAGACTGACTATACCTCTTGTTGTGTAGCATGTGATGGTAATTATTCGGTCGACACAGGGCTGTGTGTATTTCCCTGCAAAAATAACATGTGCAATGCGGACAATCTCATGCCGGCCACGCCCGGGTTTTGCACGAGCCAAGCCTGCAATGATACCACGGACATGGATACCTGCTGCATGGTGCGTGATTACTGTCCAGAACAAAACATTGCTTGTCCCAACGGAAACATACGCGAGATACATTGCGACCCTGGAAATTGTACAACGGACATATGCTGCGACGAAAAAACATGTATATGTTCCAATGGCGCCGCCGCAACAGGTGACAAATGTCCCCAAAATGGTGCGCATATATGCCAAACGTGCCATCCGAATTATTGGCGCAACACGATGAAGTGCCAACACTACACGACGTGTTCCACTCACCAATACATTTCCATCAATGCCACCAACGTAACGGACCGCATATGCACCGATTTGACGGTCTGTAATAACCAACAGTACGTTTCCAAGGCTGCCACCGCGTTTAGTGACCGCGTCTGTACCGATATACCAGTGTGTTCGGACCAACAGTACATATCCACGTCCGATACAAAAGAATGGAATTGTACCAATCTGACGGTCTGTACGGACCGTCAGTATATTTCCAAGGAAGCCACCAACGTGACGGACCGCGTCTGCGGTAACTTGGCCGAGTGTGCACATGGATACGGCACCAAACCTCCAGCGGGCAACGAAACGATTTGTCACGATTGGGCCCCTTCGTGCAATAGCAGTGACCAGTATCAGTCCAAAAGTCCCAGTGCGTGGCAAAATCGCGTCTGCAGCGACTTGACGGTTTGTACGGACCAACAATACATTTCCACCAACGCCACCGACACAACGGACCGCGTTTGCAGCGATTTATCGGTCTGTACGGACCAGCAGTACATTTCCAAGACAGCCACCGCGTTCAGTGACCGCGCCTGCGCCAATTTGACGACGTGCTCCACTCGCCAATATATTTCCATGAACGCCACCGGTGTGACGGACCGTATTTGTACAGACTTGACGGCCTGTACGAACCAACAGTACGTTTCCAGGGCAGCCACCGCGTTCAGTGACCGTGTATGCGCCGAGTGTAACTTTACGGGATGTGTAGGATGCATGGAGGTAAACGACTGCGACTACAATTTTCTATCGCGTGCGCCTGGACCATGCTCCAATAAAACATGCGTGACTATCAACATCACGCGCGACGAGCAACAGTTTGAATTCAGCCCCACAATATCACTTCACGAAGAACAATCGTATCGTTTTGCAGCGCTATTTACAGGAGAGCCCGCCTTTTATCTAAATACGAGTTTGGGCGTCACATACTGGCCCAGCGCCGCCGGACTGAGCCAAACAGGCGACTACCTGTGGTTTTCAATAGGCGCAAATTTTTCGGGCCCGTTGTCCTATGAAAACAACGGAGCAGCCACGGCGATTGTCGTTGAAAAAGATTGCAAGTACGAGTACACGGATTGGTCTCCATGCACTGCGGTCTGTGGAAACGGCTCGAGAGTGGGGCAGCTTCGTATCTTGCAACAACCCACCCCGGGGGGACACCCATGCCCGACGCAATCTATCAGATTGGTCGATTGCGTCGGAACCATGTGCAAATCCAACTGCAGTGGCCAATGGTCCGATTGGTCGGTTTGTAATACGTCATGTGGCAACGGGACACAGACAAAGACGTTTAACATTGCCCAAAACGCTAGTTACGGCGGTCAGGACTGTCCAGATTCTCCCGCGTACAAACCTTGCAATTTACCCCCTAAAAACGGCACGTGCAACTGTCAGGGGCGCGTGGACGACGCCTGTGGTATATGTGGCGGCGACAACGCGACATGCACCGACTGTAATGGTACTGTCAACGGACCGGCGAGAAAAGACCGCTGTGGCGTGTGCGACGGCAACGAAAGTACGTGCATGTTGCGCGGGCGTTTGCAATGGACCAACCTGTATCCGTGGCTTAAACTCATCGTGCCCCTGGCGCTACTTGCACTTGTTTCAGGAATCGCATATGCCGTTATACATATGGGACAAGGAAGAAAAACACGTACACATCATACAACACAAATCAAAAAAAATTAACGTCTTCTTTTTTTATAACGACGTCTGGGACTTGGCGAACGTCCGCGGCCGTAACGCTGCCGCGGCGGACTGCGGGACCGACTGCGGGACCGACTGCGCGAGCGAGAACGCCTGTACGAACGCCTTGGGTCTGGACTTTGTGCGCGGCTGCGGCGTCCGCGCGAAGCTGCGCCTTCAATGCGCTTTATCTCGCGCTCCCCGCGTTCAAAAAAAGGCGCGGGGTCTTTACTTTTCACGCACGCATCGAGAATGTCGACACCTATTTTATAGCGACGAAATCCGCGCACGAGGCCCCAAAGCGTAATGCAAATATTCGGATGCTTTCCGCGCTTTTTTTCCACAGCCTTGGTTATCTTTTTCGCAAACCCGTAATCAATAATGTACGGACGCTGGCGCTCGTCCAACATGACGTTGAGCGCGTTCATGTCGCCTTGCATGACTTTGGCCTCGTCGAGACGTCCCATGAGAGCACAAAGCATGTACTGCAGCGGTTCGGGCATTTCGTTGTCTTTGTACTCGTTGGCCACAAGAGTGTCCAGACAGTGCATCACCATGTATTTTTGGTCTGTGTTCACACCATACACCGGGGGCGCCGCGCCGTGGGCGGCGGCAAGCTGCTGGAGCTCGGCCTCTTTCTGGATTTTGTTGGACGATTTGGTCGTTTTAAAGGTCTTGACAGCCACCAGGGCACTATCGGGCACGTCGACGTCGAGGTTGAGGACAGGTCCACGATAGGCGCTTGTAGTTTCGGCCAGGAATGTCTGACCCTCTTTGCCATCTTTGCCCAGTTGGGCGGCATGTTCGCGGAGTTCGCTGGCGTCAAAATCGACAATACCCTGCATCTTTGTCACAAATACAGATGAGCACATATGACAAAACATATACGTCGCATAATCGGCGAACATACCATAGTAAAATAATGCATCATTAAAACGTTGTCTTTGTTACTTTTAACGTGTTTGTCCATGATTGATAATAAACGGTGACCGTGCTGCCGTCCGCGAAAGTGAAAATGTAGTTATAGCCGGAGACCAATTGATATTTCACTGACGTCGGCGCGCCTTTCGTTGCAAGTTTGGCGCCTATGTTAGGCAGTGCGAGCACCTTGTTCCACACGGCTAGTTCACGCTCGCGGAGTGGTCTGGGGGCGGAATATTCCCCAATAAGATGTTTTTTTTGTTTTGTTGGCGACTTGTGATATTGATTGAACGACATGTTGAGCACCGTATCATCACTTATATAGTGACTAAATTTTTGTCACCCATATACGCATAGTGAAAGCCACTGTGATATATATATATTGAATATGTTGCTGAAAAAATCTGGCGACGGCTCAACTTTTCTTTCCGCGATAGCTATCGGCGAAAGAACTTTTGGCCCTCGGCTGGAAAAAAAAATCTCGGCGACGGCTCAACTTTTCTATCGGCGATAGCTATCGGCGAAAGAACTTTTGGCACCTCGGCTGAAAAAAAAATCTCGGCGACGGCTCAACTTTTCTATCGGCGATAGCTATCGGCGAAAGAACTTTTGGCACCTCGGCTGAAAAAAATTTCTCGGAACTTTCTGGCCATTCATTTTCTATTTTAAATAGCGTCACAACTCACAACCACAAAACATAAACGAATATACCATGTCCACCTCCGCACCCATGACCACCCATGCAACCGGCACAACCGCCGACAATACGGAGTCAACACCGACCCCAAACGTTTCGGCAGCGCTGTCCGAGTCGAACGCCGGGGCCTCTGGGGCCAAACGCAAAGCCATCGTCGCGGTGTCCACGGTCGAGACCAACGGGCCGACTCTTCACAAGAAAAGCAAACCTTCTCTTCGCACGATTACCCTCGAAGAATTCGTCTTCGAGGTCGCCGCCGTTCTCAGCGAGACCGGAAAACCGGCCAAAAGCATCGCGGAGCTCGCCGCTATCTATCGCAAGTATGCACACGTCCCGACGACGCCCGCGCGCGAGTGGTCCGCCGCCGAAAACCGCGCCGTCATGGCCATGTGGAAAGAGATTGGTCTCGAAGGGTTGGAGTGCGTCGAACTCAATCAAATGCTTCCGGAAGGCGCAACCATGCGCGATGGGAGCCCCGTCGAGGAGGCAAACGTCTTGGTGGCTCGCCAGCTGGGCCAACAGCTCGGCATCGACATGGACCTGCTTTTTCAACAGCTCGAAGCCAAGCCCATGGACAAGTTCAAGTGGTCTCGCCGTGCCAACAAGTACGACAAGCAGGGGAATCCGACCAATGGCAAGCAGAACAAACTAGCGCGCCATAACTGTTGCATTACGGATGCAAAGGAGAAGGGGGAACCGATTGAGCACGGTGTCGTAGCACCTCACCCCAAGAATGCAGACATCGGCTTCACGTTTTACAGCTACGAGGCCTTTCAAGAGCTCAAAAAATTCCGCTGGCGCGTCGCCGCGTGCTTGGGGCCATTTGGGTACAAGGTATACAGCCAGTTTCACGAGCTGAACAAATACTACGACAAAAAACGGGGAATTGGGCGCCATGGAGACGTGGAACGCGGCCCAGAAGGCAGCCCTTCGCGCGGCATGGTCAACTGCCTCAAAGTGGGCTACTGGATACCCATGCTGTTCTCGTGGTACCGCCATTCGAAGCCCGCGGGCCGCGCCGAGCCATTGGGAGACTTTGGCGTAGACTACGCGTCTTTTCCGGTCGTTCCGATGCAAAAGAAGAAGACCAAGGCCGAAGGGGGTGGTCTCAAGTGGGCCACCTCGACCGTGGCTGCCGCCTTTACGTTGGGCCACGGTGATTACTACCAGATGTCGGCCAAGGCCATTGGAAAGGACTGGAACTCGAAGGATTGGGCGCTGCGCCACTGTGCGGGTCATAAAAAGTACACCGGGCTCCCCCAGACGTACTACGATGCCGTGGAGACGCGCTTCAACCAGGGCGGTTGGGATGTGGCCTACTCGTTGACGGGGTCGGACCGGGTGGAAAACGATTCGGAAACCCCGGAACTTCAGTCGGCGACCCGTTACGACGGAATGTAATTATTTTTTTAAAAAAAATCACTATATAATAGCCTTTACTTGACCAAACATATATGAGCGTCCGATTTCTTCTTTCTCTTGTTGCGACCCTAGGATTAGCCACCGCCACCAATGCCAACTTCTGTATTACTTATGACCAGGCCCGCAACTATCTACAAGAGGCGTGCGCGGACGGTGTGAATAACGGAGCATGTACTGAACTTTTACAAGGTTGTGAGTGCGTAGCGTGTGCGTCCCATGGCGATTGTGGCCAAGACGGATATTGCTTATCTGGAGCTTGCAGCACTGATGAGTGTGCGTCCCATGGCGATTGTGGCCAAGACGAATATTGCTATAAGAACAATTTGGAGATTTCCTGCGACAATTGTGGCTTATGTTCGATTTTGAACGATGGAATCGACGGTTGTTGTCCGGGTTGTGGTGATATTGTAGGCGTTTGTAACGGCTGCACATCTAATGACCATTGTGCTGCTGGATATAGTTGCGACGCCGACACTGGAAAGTGTGTCGAATGTACTTCCCATAACGATTGTGGCTCAGACGGATATTGCTATGCGCCTGGGTTCTGCGATTCATGTAGCGATTGTCAGGGTATAGCAGAAGCGGGCCAAGGCGACCCCATCGATGGAGTGTGTCCGGATTGTTCCGGCGGAACCGACGACTCCGGTTCTTGTACTTCCCATGAAAATTGTGGCGTAGACGAATATTGCTATGAAGATGGGTTTTGCGACTCGTGTTACGCCTGTAGCGAAGACCTGGATTCCATCACTGGTTGTTGTCCGTCCAAGTGTGGTCAACATATTGATTTCAAGTATATTTGTGGAAACTGCGAACAAGATGTCGGTTGTGCTGCTGGATATAGTTGCGACGCTGGAGAGTGTGTTTCCGGCGGACAGCGTCGTCTTTCGGAACGGGCAACCCCCAAGCCCAAGCGCAAGCACAAGCCCAAGCGCAAGCACAAGCACAAGCGCAAGCACAAGCGCAAGCACAAGCACAAGTCCAAGCACAAACGCTGGCCTTTCTAAATAAAATACAATTTACATTAACATTCTTGTCATATTCCTTACCTAAAATAATCCGGTCTATACAACTACCACCGACAATGTCCTCTGACGAATACGTGTCGTTGACCCATGTGGAGCACGTCGAGCGTCGCGCGGACAATTATGTGGGCCGCGTGCAGCCCGAGACGCGCCAGGAATACATCGTCGCCGACGGCACCATGCGTCTGGAGACGCTGACCTTTTCGCCCGGCCTGCTAAAAACCGTGGTCGAAATCCTAACCAATGCGGCGGACAACCGCTTTCGCGGCACGACGCGCATCGACGTCTGGCTGCGAGACGACGGCACGCTTGTGGTCAAAAACAACGGCACGACCATCCCGGTCGTCAAAAAACAGGGCGCGTACATTCCCGCGAGCGTCTTTGGCAAGCTTCTCACGGGGCGCAACTACGACGACAGCAAGGAGCGCATCGTCGGCGGCCGCAATGGCTACGGCGCCAAGTTGGCCAACATTCTCTCGACGCGGTTTCGGGCTCTGTGCGTGGACTCGGTCAACCACGCGCGCTTCGACAAGACGTGGACCAACCACATGCGCGACTCCACCAAGACGTCCGTGACCAAAGACCGGGCCAAAAACAGCTACACACAGGTCGAATACTCGCCCGACTTTGCCTTCTTCTCGTCCAAGCCTGATGCCGATTACCGCAAGATGGTCGAACGCAGCGTCTACGACATTGCCGGCACCACGTCGCGCAACGTGCGCGTCTACTTTAACGACGCCATCGTGCCGGTCACGAACTTTAAGAGCTACGCCGCCATGTTTTGCCCCGAAAAGGCGCGCGTCGTGCACGTGCAGCTCAACAGTCGCTGGGAAGTCGTCGTGTTTCCTGCCGCCAGCGAGGATGACGCCACGGTTCCGTCGTTCGTCAACTGTATGTTTACCAAGCGCGGCGGCGAGCACGTCAAAGTCATGGCGGACGTCATTCACTCTTGGTTTCGCCAAGAAGCCGCGAACAAGTGCAAGGGTATCAAGGTGCGCGTCTCTGACGTGCGCCCGCACGTCAACGTCATGGTCAATGCGCTGGTGGTCAACCCGTCGTTCGACTCGCAGGCCAAAGAATGTCTGGCGACGCTGCCCAAAGACTTTGGACCGACCGAGTACTTTCCGCGCTGGTCCGCGCTGCACAAAAAGGCACTGGGACGCTGCAAAATTGTCGACTTGGTGGTGGACTACGTGGCACGGCGCACGCAGACCAAGATGGCCAACAAAGGAAGCAAAAAGAAACGCCTCCACGGCATTCCCAAACTGGACGACGCCAACAAAGCCGGTGGACCTCAGTCGCTCGAGTGCACGTTGATATTGACCGAAGGTGATTCGGCCAAGTCGACCGCCATTGCCGGCTTGTCCGTGGTCGGGCGCGACACCTTTGGCGTGTTTCCGCTCAAGGGCAAGCTCCTCAACGTGCGCGACGCCTCGCTCGCGCAACGCTCCAAGAACGCCGAGATTGCCAATCTGGGTAAAATCATGGGCATCACGGGCGTGCAACCTCAAGACGTCTCCAAGCTGCGATATGGTTCCATTATTATCATGGCGGACCAAGACGTCGACGGCTCGCACATCAAGGGACTCGTGCTCAATTGGCTCGACGTCTACGCGCCGTCGTTGCTGCAGCGGCCCGGATTCGTGCGCATCTTCCAGACGCCCATCGTGCGGTGCACAAAACGCCACCAGGAACCCCTGGAAATGTTCAGCGTGCCCGAATACGAACAGTGGAAGGCGTCGACACCGGACCATGCCACGTGGAAGCAAAAGTATTTCAAGGGCCTGGGCACGTCCACCGCGGCCGACGCCAAGCGGTACTTTGGCCATCTCGACAAGTATGTCATTCCGTGGACGTACGTGCAGGGTCAAGAGAGCAGTTTGGACTTGGCGTTTCGCCGCGCCCGGGCCAGTGACCGGCGCCAATGGCTGTCTCATCCGGCGGCGGACGCGGGCCTTGTGACCCCAACGGACGCCGTGCAGTTTGTGGACAAGGAACTGGTGCTGTTTGGCCTCGCATCGGTGGCGCGCGCCGTGCCGTCTGTCTGGGACGGGCTCAAGCCCTCACAACGCAAGGTATTGTTCACGTGCTTGAAGCGTAATCTCAAGGACGAAATCAAGGTGGCCCAGCTGTCCGGGTCGACTAGCGAACTCACGGCGTATCACCACGGCGAAGCGTCTCTCAACGGCACCATCATCAAGATGGCCCAAAATCACGTGGGCAGCAACAACATTCACTTGCTCAAGCCCAACGGTCAGTTTGGCACGCGGCTCATGGGTGGGTCCGACCACGCTTCGCCCCGTTACATATTTACGGAGCTTACGGACGACGCCCGCCGCGTGTTTCGCGAAGAAGACGATGCGATTCTGGCCTACCGCGAGGAAGACGGGCTTTCCATTGAGCCCCGCCACTACGCCCCCGTGCTGCCGTGGGTGCTCGTCAACGGGGCACAAGGCATCGCCACGGGCTACTCGACCTTCATACCCAGCTACAAGCCCGAACAACTGGCGCAGACACTGTGCACGTGGCTGCAGCACCACTCGCCCTTTGCCACGCGGCCATTGACGCCCTGGGTACGCGGCTTCACAGGCACCGTGGCGCCCGTGGATGGTGGCTTTGAGTTCGTAGGTACGGTACGACGCGCCGGCAATACGCGTGCCATTGTCACAGAACTCCCACCGGGACTTTGGACGCAGAATTTCAAGGACTGGCTCGGGCGCCAAGCATGGTTTACACGGCTCGAGGAAAAGTCGACCGATACGACGGTGCACATTGTCGTGCATACCAACAAGCCACTGCCCACCGACCTGGAGACCCATTTCAAGCTTCGCAAAAAGGTGACGCTCAACAGTTTGGTCTTGTTTGGCACCGACCACACATTGCGCCACTATGCCAACGTCTACGACATCTTGGAGGAGTGGGCACCGGCGCGGTTGGCCCAATACGACCTGCGTCTGCAGCATCAAGTGGCCGACGTGCAGCGCAGCATGGCGCAGGCCCAGCGCCGCCAGAAATGGGTCGAATGGGTGCTGTCCAACAATGTATCGCAGCTGGATAAACATGCCATCGAGCAGGCGCTCGTGTCACTGGGTCTCGTGGCGCCATTTAACGACTTGCTCGACATGCCGATGCGTTCATTGACACGCGACGCCATTCAAAAACTCACACAGCAGCAGCAGCGTCTTCAGGCGGCGCTTGACGCCCTGCGCGCGACGACGCCGGCGCAAGTGTGGTTACAAGAGTTACAAGAGTTTCAGAGCAAGAAACGGAAACGTCAATAAGACACTATAAATATCCAGTTTTTTTTATTCGGGAGTATGTTCAGCACATACGTGACTTTACCACACACACTGGAAACTGTCAATCTTACAAACCATAATGCAGAACAAGTCGAGTCTGAGCTTACCGCGGCCAAAGATGAGCTTAAAGCAAGGCTTAAAGAGGCCAAAGATGAGTTAGATAAAGTGGTTGCAGAAAAGGATAAAGTCATAGAAACGTTGAAACAAGAAAACCACGGACTTGCAGAAAAGGTGGAGCAAGAAGAGCAAGAGCTTAAAGCTTGCCAAGTCACGCGCACGCATGAGGATGAAAGCTGTCGCGAAAACATGCGCGAACTAGAGAAAGACATGCGCAAACTAGAGAAAGACAAAGAAAAAATAGTAGAAGATTTAAAGTTGGACGAGTCCAACAGCGTGCTTGTGACGATTTATCAATCGGGCAATACTGTCGACGAAGAACTTGGAGACGGTGCATTTATCTACAAGTTCCAGGCCAATGACACTATATTGAAGGTGAAGCGTACGTTTGACGAACGATTGTTAGGGAGGCAACATAAAGAGAATGTGAACAGTGCAGTCTCTCTGTATGCGCGCCCTCGAGCGCAAAAACAATTGGACGACAACATCCAACTGTCAACGCTGGTTACTGATAGGAGAGTCACGCTGTGGGTTAGAATGTATGCAAGATAATAACAAAAAAATCCGAGTATTATTATACTACAAATACCGCAATACCAATGATGCACATATTGGCCAGCGTGTCGCCGAAAAAGACCACTTCCCTACCGTCTTCTAGTGGTAGTGGTAGTTCCTTCAACGGGCCACCGGTAGTGTCTCCAATATTTCCCCCTGTATAAAAACGCGCCCTGTCGCCCGATTTAAGCGTGTACGAATCACTGCGCACGTGTAAAGACGGACGCGCTCGTCCATGAGAGACGATGACAACCAAGTAATTGTCCCCGGGACCAACGCCTTGGGCGTATCCACTCGACGCCCGACTGGTCGGTGTGGCTTGGAATGTATAATTCACATACGGGTGGATAGCCTGGTACACGCCATGGCCGTACAGCGCCCCGTGCGTCGACCCCATGACGGCAAAATGCCCCCTTACGATGGTCTCTATGGCACTCAAATCCGGACACCCGTGGTATAAGACACTCATGCCAATGTCGGCACGGCCTGAAGAAACCTTATCCGATTTTGATATATTCAATACGTTTTTTAGGGCGTTTTGTGGCGTCTGTGACCCATAGTAGGTCTTTTCTGGCCGAAAGAACCCGACAAACGTGCGGCGTTTTCCGCGGGGCGAATGGAATTCTTCGGTGGCGTCCGCGGTATTTGCGTTCCAAAAAGAATGGTCGGAGTCGTCTAACCACGTTGGGTCGCAGCGCCCCGTGCGCATTTCATACGGGACCTGCCACTCCCAAGAACCGGTGAGTCCACCAAGCCAGTTGTTGCCAGTTGTCGCCCATTGTTGGAACTCTGCTTTTTTCCTATTTTGCGATGCCGAAATCCGCCTTGGTATACACGCATTGCGACAGGTGAAGCGGACCTTGTCGCCGAAATTTCGGAAATTGACCTTGACGCCGGCGATTGTCAGGTTGTCGACAGTCGTTTGGGCATCTTTATACTTATGAAAGGCGGTCCAGAGCGTAAGTTGGTCGTCGAAATCGCGCCAGATGGGCACGCGGTCCGCGGGATTTGCCGAGCACTGGAATACAACCTGGTCACATGCTTGGCGGGGGTCACCGATGTAAGAAGGCCGAATGATTATCACCGGTGGCAAATCGACCAGTGATGGGTGGCCTCCGCGCGTCCAGGGACTCGCCGGAGCGACAATATTGACGTCCTGCGTTCCTTTAGTGCAGGTGTAGTACACTATTCCACCTTCGGCGACGACATATTTAGTTTTAAAGTGTACAATATGGGCCGTGCCATTTTGCCACATTGGATAGCCTTTGAACATTCCAATATAAACGTATGCGCCACCAATGTTTCGAATGGTACTGGCTACAAACATATGAGGCACATCGCTGGTATCACAGTACAAGACATATTTACTGGACCCATTTGGCGCGAATGACTGGGGTACAACTGCCGCCTTTTTTGCTGCCCCAGAGGACGACGACGAAGACGAAGACGACGAAGAACTTGTCAGAAACATTACCTGTTTCGCTTGAATGTCTTTCTCGTTGTCTGTAGAACCTGACAAGACATTGTTGTCAACATTGGCTCTCGAAATTCTGGCACCTACGCGGCGCACGTGGCGGTACCAATTGTTTCCAGCCTGCATGCATTCGTCCATCTTGACAGGCACCATGCGCACGGTGCCGTTGTTGACCGACACGTTGACAGACTCGCCTTTTACAAAACTGGCATTCATGGCGTCCATGGCGTCATTGCTGTACCTCCAACTGTCGGCGTCGTCCGTCGGGTGGTAAACGTCATCATTGCCGCGCCATTCCCACTTGGTAAATATGTGTTTTTCTGCGATGTCTGTGAAAAGGGCATCGACAACAGCATTCGGGGGTGACCCGTAGCCGTAGAATTGTAAAGCTTCGAGACACGTGGCACTAGTTGGCAAGGCGTCGTTGACGGTGAATGATTTATATCCCTGCAGTGTAGCTTGGCCTGCCGCGTCATATATTTGGAACACAGACTCACACAGTGCAGCTTGATTCACTTCCGACATCATCCAGAAATTAACGGTCATACCGCCGCTTTGTTTGGAGGCACCGCCGCTTTGTTTGGAGGCACCGCCGCTTTGTTTGGAGGCACCGCCGCTTTGTTTGGAGGCACCGCCGCTTTGTTTGGAGGCACTGCCGCTTTGTTTGGAGGCACCGCCGCTTTTTTTCTTGGCAGCGCGGCGCTTACGAGCTGCTATGGCGGATGGCGTCATAGACAATACTTTTGTACCGCATCGGGGACATGTTTTTGCCGCTGGAGCTATCCCCGTTAAACCACATTGGGGACATGTCTTGGTAGTGAATCCCTTGGCCGCAGCAGCTGGCGGCGAAGCCTTTTTTTTTGGTGCCGGGGGACGTGGCGGGGGCGGCGGCATAGAGCTTGCGGCAGCGGTGCCGCTTGCCGTTTTGCGCTTTTTCTTTTGCATCGTGTCCCATGCATTTTTCAGTTCGTATTGCAATGCGTCTATTCTGTCCTGGTCACTGGGCTTACTTATCCACATCACGTTGCCGCTGCCGCACTGGGGACAATTGTTCCCGGGAAAGTTGAAAAACGTCTTTTTACACATGTCACACCTTTTTGTCTTCATGGTGTTCAAAAAACTTGTAATGTTCGGAAAGTCGCTGGGGTTTGCCTTGACAAGCACAAAGAGCTGTGCCGCAATTTGGGGCCATTTGTTTCGCCCGCCTTTCTTATACAATAGATTCCACACACGTCCGCCAACCGGAACATTGTTAACAGAGAATAATTTGACTAATTCGTCCGTTCTTGGGTTTCGGGGTTTTCGGGGTTCGGCCGGAATAAATTGTCGAAGCATATGTAATGAAAATGTCACTCACTAAATACCGCATTTTCACAGGTCACAATGTAGATGGAACAGTATCGAAAGGCACGTCAACAGCGAGAAACACTGTGGGAATTGTATCACCATTGGTACAACGACCACCCCACGCCGCCCGTCGGTGTTCTCTTCCGTGACTTTCCACGACTACTACAAAGTGGCGTAACGCGGGAAGAAATCTACAAGGAACTCCGACGATGGTCGGTTCGCATCAACGTTGCATGGTCTCATGTATTAAATATGCAACGATTTGAGGCCTTTTCAGACTTGTTTTTTAAAGCGACGCGTGTTGACGTCGGGTTCAGCCAAGGCGTTGTCCTTTCTTATTTGTAGAGAACCGCCCGTTTTATTTTTCAGCCAGGGTTTCAAAGTAGACCGTAAAAACTTCAAAAAAAAACGAAGAAATTATTTGTTTTATGTTTATTCATGTTTGAGACGAAAGACATCACCTATATTGGCACCATAAAATACCTTGTTCAGTTTTCCAAGATTGGCACCGCGCTCCTTTTCTAGATACTCTTTTGTCAACAGTTTTTGATTACCGGCGGCTTCGAGCTTCATTGCTTCTAATTTGGCTTCGGCAGCTTTGACTTGAATTTTGGCTTTATTTTCAGCCAGCTCGAGTTCGCGAAGGTTGTTGATTTGACCTTCGACGCGCGCGGCTTCCGCGGCCTTTTGTTTGCGTTCCAGGTCTGCTTCGAGAGCGAGTGTTTCGACGCGTTGTCCCGCCGCTGCTTTTGCCGCCTCGAGGTCATTTTTACCCTTGGCAACTTTCAGCGCGTTGTTGTTTTGTTGTTTGATGGTGTCCTCTTCGACCACGAGTGCCTTGCGTTTGGCCTTGGCTTCCGCACGTTTTTTAAATTCGTCAAGGATGTTGGAATTTAGAGCGGTAGGCTTGTGGTATTTCGCCTTCAGTATGAAAAGTCCGGTTTTCTTATCTACTTGGTACTCAGTCAGGTCGGCGGTGAGTCCTTCGTCAAGGTCGTTAAAGCCCGTCAGAGAGATATTCTCGGCCGTTCTTATGGCACATTGCTGTCCCACAAAAAATTGCACCAACTTGAAAATCCAAAGTTGGTCGTAGTCTTTGCCAGCGCGCATGTACACGCCATAGGCATTGTCTGCGGGCAGAATGTTGTGCACGTCAATCTGGGGGAAGACCAGCTGTATGCCGTCCACGGTGCCGCACTGAACGTTCTTTACAGAATCGACTTGTTCTTGTGCAAATATATGATCACATGTTGTAAATGGGTCTTTCCAATGAATACCGGGATAGTACGTGACCTTGAACACGGCACCGAAACGATTGCAAAAGGACACGTGGTGCGTTGGCGTCGTGAAGACGAACGAACCGAGACCCGAATACACCGTCAAGATGGCAAGGAGGGCCACACCGGCAACAATGCACGTAGTTGTTTCATTCATGTTTTGGAGTGGCATAGTTGTCTATTTTGTTTAGAGAAATAATTGTTGTTCTGGTTGGAATCTCTATCGTCTTTAGACCTGGGGAAAAAATCAATGGTTATGGGAATCTCTATCGTCTTTAGACCTGGGGAAAAAATCAATGGTTATGGGAATCTCTATATAAAATAGACCACCCACCAACCACCCACCACCACCACCCACCACCCA
>Ga0209603_1000934_pt1 | contig 32446 bp, 37 predicted proteins | sample COGITO_mtgs_1206_FD_184812 | JGI IMG/M metagenome (GOLD analysis project Ga0209603, IMG submission 184812) | Pelagic marine microbial communities from North Sea - COGITO_mtgs_120607 (SPAdes) (version 2) | ecosystem: Environmental > Aquatic > Marine > Epipelagic ... | reverse complement strand
AATTGTAGCAAATATCTGAACAATAATAATATTTATTTTGTTTTTTATAAAAATATATATTAAATTTTCGATTACAAGTGTGACATTTAATATTAGTATTATCAATTATAAAATAAATAATATCATCAGGTAGTTTTGATAAAAAATTCATATTATATAAATGATTTAAAATTTATTTATATATATTTAATAATATATTTTTGAATTATAAATACCTCACGAACATAAATATACATATAAATATAACATAAAAAGTTATTTATAATTCTACTTATAATGAAGTGTACTAAATGTAATATAGAAAAAGAGTTAGTCAAAGGAAAAAGATGGTGTAAAAATTGTAAAAATGAATATGAAAGAAAAAGACGTAAAAAAAAATCCAGAATCTATTGTAGAAAATAATAAAAAAGAAAGAGAAAGATATTATAAAAAAAAATTACAAATAGCTAATGTTATAATTGATCCAATGAAAAATAAATTATGTTCTATTTGTAATAATGAAAAGACATTAGATAATTTTTATATTGCAAAATGTAAAGGCACTATTCGTTCTATGTGTAAAGAATGTAATTCTGATAAAAGAAAAATATATTATCAAAATAATCGTGAAAAAACTATTAAGCAAACTAATAAATATAAAGTTGAAAGAATGAAAACAGATATTGAATTTAAATTAGAACAAAGATTACGAAATAGAATATATATCGCATTTAAATCACAATGTAATAAAAAAACAAATAGAACGTGGAAATATATAGAATGTAGTTCAAACTATTTTAAAAAATGGATAGAATTTCAATTATATGATAATATGACATTTGAAAATTATGGGAAAGATTGGCATATTGATCATGTTAAACCTTGTTCAAGTTTTGATTTGTCAAATTTAAAAGAAGTAAATGAATGTTTTAATTGGAAAAATTTACGTCCTTATAAAAAAGAAAAAAATTTACAAAAGAGTAGCAAAATTAATATTATGGATTTAGTTTTACAAGAAATAAAGGTTCAATATTTTCTAAAAAATTATAAAAATATGGTATAAATTATTTTTTTTTTATTTTAAATAATATTCAAATATATTATAAAGTTACATATGGAGCGTGTTAATAAAATTAAAAGTGAAAATAATTGTATTGAAGAAACAATTAATAAAGAAGATAATATAGAATTTATTAAACAAAAATTAAAAGATAAAAAAGATATGCCTATAAAAAAACAAAGGTTAGTATTTAAAATTATTGAAGAAAATGGAGATTATAAAGAAATTAATTAATTACTATTTATAAAATTAAAAATTGATAATTAATAATTATAAAAATAATAAAATATAATTATTAATGACGCGTATTATTTCTATCGAAGGCAATATTGGCTCTGGGAAATCTATGTTTGTAAAAGAACTAGAAACGTATTGTAATGCTAATATTAAAAAGATGAAAATTCATTTTCTTCAAGAGCCAGTAGATATTTGGAATAATGTTCAAAACGCAGAAGGTAAAAATATTATTGAATGTTATTATGCTAATCAAGAAAAATATGCATTCCCTTTTCAAATAATGGCTTATATTTCAAGAATTCATTTACTTAAAGAAGCACTGAAAAATGATTATGATATTATTATTACAGAACGTTGTGTTCATACAGATAAAAATGTTTTTGCTCAAATGCTATTTGACGAGGGTAAAATTGGTGAAATTGAATTTAAAATTTATAATATGTGGTTTGATGAATTTTTAAAAGATTTACCCAAGATTGAAATAATTTATTTAAAAACAAATCCAAATATTTCAAATGAGCGTGTTATTAAACGTTCTAGAAAAGGAGAAAATATCCCAATTGAATATTTAGAAAAATGCCATAATTATCATGAAAAATGGTTAGAACAAGATAAACCAATTATTACAATTGATGGCAATGAAGACATTGAACGTTATGGTAATTATTTAAAGAAATTGGGTATTATTACATTAAAAATTCAAACTAATAAACTAGAAAATGAAAAACATACTTTATATTTTGATGGTGCTTCACGCGGAAACCCTGGACGTTCTGGTTTAGGTTATTTAGTGTATCAAGAAGATAGTAAGATTCATGAATGTAGTAAATATATTGGTGATAATTATACAAATAATTATGCTGAATATATGGCTATTCACGAAGGATTAAAATGGTGCTTTGATAATAAAATCACTAATTTGACAATTAAAGGAGACTCTCAGTTAGTAATTAAACAACTTAAAGGTGAATATAAAGTAAATTCTCCAAATCTACAAGAATTATATGATAAATGTTCAAAACTATTAAAATTATTTCATAGTTATGAATTATATCATATTGATAGAAAATTAAATACTGAAACAGATAAATTAGCAAATTTATCACTTGATAATTTTAATCAAGAAATCACTAATTAAATAAATAATATATGAAACAAATAAATATATTAATATACTTGTTATATTATTTTGGATATCATAATTCATATTTATATAATTATTAATAAATAATAAAGTAATGGCAATAATATAAGATAATATTAATCCTATTTTTTTATCGTATATAAAGATTAATGGAGACATTAACAATATTATAACAATTATCTCTGTTAATAAAACTTTAAAAGCTTCAAATTTACCTAATATTTTATTGTCTTTTGTGAATAATTCATCCCTATAAAAAGTAATTATATCAGGCCAAGATGTTGCTAAAAATAAAATTATTAATAATACTATAATATGATTTTTTGGAAATTTGATATATCCACCTAATGCTGTTAAATATGATAAAACTTGTAAATTTATACCATGTGAAACAGATAAATCATTTAAATATTTAAATAATATATTTTTTTTATTGCTATCCATTATATATTAACGTAACAATAAAAAATTATTTATAATATTATCTGGTTTATATTTTAAAATATCTAATTCTTTTATTGTAGTTGGAAAATTTTCATCCCCATAAATATCTTGTAATAGTAACCATTCAAATAAACCTCCTGGATATAAATAAACATTTATAAAACCCATCTTTTTAATTTGATTATATTTATCATATATTTTATTACAATTACAATTTTTACCATATATAATAATATTTTTATCTAGAAAGACATGTGTATTATTATTAAATAATTGTAGTTCCATATTAGCAGTTAACGTATTAGTTATTAAACAATTTTGTTCTCTCTCTTCTAATGTATTTATTATAATATAATTATTATTATTATTATTATTAGAGTTAACAATATTTTGCATATCATAAAAAGAAATTTTATTTACTGAATTATAATTACCCATTATTACAATTAAAATTCTTAAAAGTTTTATATTATTTATATTCTAGATAATATAAAGTAAATTATATCAATGTTTTTTATTTAAAATCTACTACAATTTCAACAAATTCTTTTTTAATACTTTTAGCAGCTGATATAGATAATTCTTCTCTCTTCTTTCTAGTTTTATTTGTATTAACACTAATTATTTCTTTCATATTACTATCATTTTTTCTAGATGTGCTATTTCTTGAATTCATATCTTTTTCAATAGATGAATAATTATTATCTATATAATCTACAACTCCATTTTCTAATGCCCATTTGAAAAAATTAAGTTGTCCAATAGTTGTTTGTATAGATGATGTATTATTATATGGTATAATAATTCTATCCCATCTACAAAATGGGTCGAATCTTCTCTTTGAATAAGCTTTTAATTTTAATTTATAATCTATATATACTTTAAATCTTAAATTATTAATATCGTATACAGTATAATATTTTTTAGCATAGTTTGTAGCAAACCAATCTACAATGCGAAGAGAGATTCTAGACTTACCATTAATAATAGAAAGCATTCTGTCTAAATTACCATTAGTATTATAAAATTCCAATAATTTTTTTAATAATAGTTCATTTTGAGTTGTATAGCTCATATTAATAAAATATGTATTAACTTTTTAAATACTTATTTATTTCGTTTATTATAAAAATTAATTTTCTTAATTTTCTTAATTTTCTAAATTATTTGAATTTTTAGGAATTAAAAAATTTGTTTGGTCATCTAAAACATCTACATAATTTTTACTTAGAAATGGGTTTTGATATGTATGTGTTATTAATTCTCTATTTTGTATTTTTTCATTATATATTTCATTTCTTTTTGATGAATTAATTTTATTTTCAATAACATTATCTATTATTTCATTATTTGAATTAAAGATAGGTTTTTGATTTTTATATGATTTTTCATATTTCTCTCCATTAGTCCATTTTTTTTCTTCTGTTATTTTGGCTATCATTATTTAATTATAATTAAAATATATATTTAAATTCCATGAATTATAATTAAAAATATGTTTTTAGAGCAGGTATTTTTTATGTAGTAAAAGCAAAATCATATAGCCAACATAGTAAAAATATTGTTAACGTAATATATATTACTAGCAATCCAAAATATGTTAATAAATTATCAGAAAATATTTTATTCAGATTTAGTTATTACCATTTGTTTACTAAATTTAAAACCTTTATGATTTTGTCTTCTTCGCTGAAGATTACATTTTAAACAACATATTACAACATTATCATTATTGTGTGCATAATAATTATTTAAACGATCTAATGTCCATTGTAAAGGTTCTCTAACATTTTCAAATACTATTTTCATATTCTCTCTACAATAAAAACATTTAAGTTGAGATGAAACAAGCTTTTCTATTATTTCATCAAAATTAATAATATTATCAATGCTTCTTTTTTTTTGAATATCTTGATTTTTATAACTATTTAATTTTGCTTTTATTTCTGATATACATATCTTTTTTTCATCAAAATTTATATTTTTAAATAATTTGTTTATAAATTCAAGATGTTTTTTTTGTTCAAAAATAGAGTTATCGTAATTTTCACTTTTTTTGCGTTCTTTCATTTCTTTTTGAAATGTTATAATTTTTTTATCCATATAAGTTAATATATTAAAAGAAATTAAATATATTTATACACATAATATATAAGATGTCTGAAGAATGTCATGAATTAAAAAATATCAAATATAAAACTATGTTATTAACAGGAAAAAATAATCAGCTTGTATCATCTGTTAGTGAAGATATGAATAATTTAGATATTTTTCTAGAAAAAGAAAAATTTTTAAATACAAAAGAACCATGGAATAAGTTAGATAAATGTATAAAATTAGATAAAATAAATGAATATATAAAAACATTAAAAGATAAACATAATTTAGATGATGATGAAATAAAAAGTTTAAAAGATTATTTAATTGGGTGTATAGATAAAAAATCATTATCTAGAAATAAAGATATAGAATATGAAAAAGAAACTGGTATTATAAATAATATACCGCAATTACATTTTAATAATAGCACAAGAAAATTTACTTTAAAAAAACACGATAAACATGTATCTACAGCGAAATGTCTTGGACCTCCAAAAAGAAAAAAAAGTCCAAAAAGCACAAGAAAATTATCACCTCGAGAAGATAAAAATTAAATTTTTATTATTATAAAATTGATATAATAATAAAAAGATAATAATTATTAAATATGGTTTCAAAATCTATTAATGATTATATAGATAATATTAACACTATTTTAGATAGTTCTAATTTCTTTACAAAAGAAGAATTATCGTATTTAAATGAATCAATATATGATACTTTGAAAAATATTATGTATGAAAATGTAGAATATATAATGAATTATCAATTTGATAGTGAAATAAAAAATCACGTATTAAATTTGTTTATGGAACAATTATCGAGTATTTATAAATATAATATTGAAAGTCTAGAACTTGAATTACAAATAATAATTCAAATAAATATTAATAAGATTTACAAAAAATATATTCCTATGCGTTCATATAAAAATACTTTTATTAGAAAAGAAGTTAATAAAGAAAAAATTAAAAATAAATTAGAATATATTAAAAACATACCTCAGCCCGATCAAAGAACCAGTGATTGGTATTTATTTAGACATAATTTATTAACTGCTAGTTCAATATGGAAAATCTTTTCAACTCAAGCCACACAAAATCAATTAATATACGAAAAATGTTCAATAATAAATGTTGAAAAATTTAAAACTACTTTTAATGGATTAAATTCACCACTACATTGGGGACAAAAATATGAACCTATATCTACAGAATATTATGAGAGAATTAACAATCTAAAAGTAGGTGATTTTGGTTGTATAAAACATCCTAAATATTATTTTATTGGGGCGTCACCCGATGGCATAGTAATAAATGAAGATAGTAGAATATATGGTAGAATGTTAGAAATTAAAAATATTGTAAATAGAGTGATAAATGGGATACCCAAATTTGAATATTGGATACAAATGCAATTACAAATGGAGACATGTGATTTAAATGAGTGTGATTTTCTAGAAACAAAATTTATTGAATATGATTCGTATGCTGATTTTCAAAATGACGGAACATTTAACAGGACTCAAGATAATAAAATGAAAGGTATTATAATGCTTTTTAACAATAATAACTCTCCATTATATGAATATTGCCCTTTAGACTCTACACATGAAGAGTATGGAATTTGGGAAACCAAAATATTAGATAAACATAAAGATAAGGATTGGATACAAAATATTTATTGGAAATTAGATATTGTTAGTTGTGTATTAGTTTTAAGAAATAAAGAATGGTTTAAAAAAGTAATGCCAACAATAGAAAGTTTTTGGAGAACAATAGAGCATGAAAAAGAAAATGGTTTTGAACATAGAGGTCCAAAAAAACGTTGTTCACCAAAACTAACACCTATAGATACAAGTAAAAAAAATATTGATAATATAGAAAAAATGGATATAGATTGTATAGATAATTTATCAAATGAATTTAATAATAAAAATAAATTATTAATAGATTCGTCTCTTTATATGGGTAATGATACTTCAGAATTAAAATAATTAACTCTAACACCCCCATCTAAAGTGGGAGGTTTAACAATTGGTTTTCTAATAGTTTTTTTATTATATAATGTTTCACACATTTCAGCTCTGCTACATAAACCGTTATCTGGAATAGTCCAAAATCTTTTATTATTTGTTCCACAATGAGCAGCTGGAAATAAAGGATATAACAAAAAATTATCAGCCGATGTGTTAGCAGATACTCCTTCTCCTGGCGGCACATCTTGTAATGGATAAAAATCATTTAATATAGGTTTTGAAACACTCTCTGGAAAAATACCAGGTGTCAAATGATCTCTTACAACAGATAACCCTTCTTTATTATTTGAACTTATAATAGGTAAAATGGTATTTAAAAGCATATATGACAAAAATGTAACTAATAATATAGTAAAAATATTTCTTATATTTTTCATTGTTATTAAATTATAATAATATTTTATTTTGTTAATATAAGTTTTTTACTCTAAATATTATATTAAATAGGTTTAAAATTTATTCGATATATAAATTAAAAATATGCAGGAGGAAGAAATGCATGTAATTAAACGTAATAGTAATAGTGAAATTGTTTCGTTTGATAAAATTTTAAAAAGAATAAAAAATATTGGAAGTGAAGCTAAATTATCGGTTAATTATACTGCTCTTGCTATGAAAGTTATTGATCAATTATATAATGGTATTGAAACAAGCAAATTAGATGAATTAACCGCTGAACAATGTGCGTCTCTAAGCACACAACATCCAGATTATGGAACATTGGCCAGTCGCCTTGTAATTTCAAATTTACATAAGAAAACGTCGTCATCTTTTGTTCAAGTAATGAATGATTTATATAATTTTAAAGATGTAAATAATATTCACGTTCCATTAATTAATTTTGATATTATTAATATTGTCAATAATAATAAAGAATATTTTGAATCTATTATTGATTATGAAAGAGACTATTTAATTGATTATTTTGGATTTAAAACACTTGAGCGCGCGTATCTTATGAAAAAAAATAAGATTATTCTAGAAAGACCACAACATATGTGGTTGAGAGTTTCATTAGGAATTCATTTTAAGAATTTTTCTCTAGAAGCTGTAAAAGAAACATATGATTTAATGTCACAAAAATATTTTACTCATGCAACTCCTACTTTATTTAATGCCGCAACACCAAGACCTCAATTAAGTTCATGTTATTTAATTGGTATGGAAAGTGATAGTGTAGATGGTATTTTTAATACATTGAAAGAATGTGCTTTAATTTCTAAATGGTCAGGTGGTATTGGTTTACATATTCATAATATTCGTTCATCTGGAAGTCATATTCGAGGAACTAATGGAGTATCAAATGGACTTATTCCAATGTTAGGTGTTTTTAATAAAACAGCTCGATATATTGATCAAGGAGGAAAAAGAAATGGTAGTTTTGCTATTTATCTTGAGCCACATCATCCAGATATTGAAGATTTCTTAGATTTAAAAAAGAATCATGGTGATGAAGAATTAAGAGCTCGCGATTTATTTTATGCAATGTGGATTTCAGATTTATTTATGGAACGTGTAAAGACATCGTCTACTTGGTCATTATTTTGTCCAGATAAGTGTCCTGGTCTTTGTGATGTTTATGGTGAAAAATATAAAGAATTATATTTAAAATATGAAAATGAGAAAAGATATACAAAACAAATACCTGCTCGAGATTTATGGATAAAAATTTTAGATGCTCAAATGGAAACAGGAACACCATATATACTTTATAAAGACGCAGCAAATATGAAATCAAATCAAAAAAATCTTGGAACAATTAAATCCTCAAATTTATGTGTTGCTCCAGAAACAAAAATTTTAACAGATAAAGGTTTTCTAGAAATTCAATTATTAAAAGATAATATAGTAAATGTTTGGAATGGTAAAGAGTTTAGTGAGGTTGAAGTCAAACAAACAAATAATAATAGTGAATTAATTACAATAAATTTTTCTGATGGTTCTGAATTGACATCTACAAAATATCATAAATTTTATATTCAAAAAGAGTATTGTAAAATAAATGAAAAAGAAGATATTATTGATAGTAAATATGTTGAAGTTGTACAAGCGCAAAATTTACAAAAAGATATGAAACTAATTAAGTGTGAATATCCTATTATTGATAATGATAATCACCTTGAAAGAGCATATACAAATGGATTTTTCAGTGGAGATGGAACATATAATTGTTCTTTAATGAAAGAAACAAAATGTAATTACAAATCTTTATCAAATAATTCTTATTGTAAACGACATATTAATTATCAAAAAGATAATAGTATTAGTGAATATTGTCAAGGTGTATGTTATAATAAAAAACCAGTTGTTGCGTTATATCATGAAAAAATACGATTATTGGAATATTTAGATTATACAAGTATTGGAACAGAAGTTAATAATAAATTAAATGTTACATTAAATGTTAATTTAGAAGAAAAATATTTTGTTCCAATTAATTATAGTTTAAAAAGTAAATTAGAGTGGTTTTCTGGTTATTGTGATGCAGATGGTTCTATTTGTTTAAATAAAGATAATCAAAGTCTACAAATATCTAGTATTCATAAAGAATTTTTATTAAATATTAAACTTATGTTACAAACATGTGGTGTATCATCAAAGGTTAGTAAAAATATGAATGAAAGATTAAGCAATTTACCAAATGGTAAAGGAGAATATCAACTATATAAAAGTAAAACTCTTTGGAGATTATTAGTTTCTTCAAATGAATTAATGAAATTATTAGAATTGGGATTATCATGTAAAAGATTAAAGATAGAAAAAAGAGAGTATCAAAGAAAAGCTGTTCAATTTGTTAAAGTAGTTGATATCATTGATAATGGTAGAACAGATAAAACATTTTGCTTTAATGAACCAAAAAGACATGCTGGAATATTTAATGGTGTTATAACATCAAATTGTACAGAAATTCTAGAGTATAGTGATGAAAAAGAAACTGCTGTATGTAATCTAGCATCTATTTCTTTAACAAAATGCGTTGTTGAAAATGATATTAATCCATTCAAAGATATCGTTGTATATACTAAAGATAATTGTAATTGGTGTCTTCTTTTAAAAGCTCTTTTAAAGAAAAAACAAATTATATATAAAGAAATTTTAGTTGATGAAACAAATAGAGATAAATTAGTTGAAGATGAAAACGGAGTTAAAACACTCCCGCAATTATTTGATGAAGGAAAATATGTTGGTGGATTTGATACTATATTAAATATTTTAAGAAATTATTTTGATTATGATAAATTACATTATTTATCAAAAGTTTTAACAAAAAATTTAAATAATATTATAGATATTAATTTTTATCCAACAGAGAAAACAGAAAGAAGCAATCTTCTTCATAGACCCATTGGTATTGGTGTTCAGGGATTAGCTGACGCTTTTATTTTAATGGATATTCCATTCGAAAGTGACACAGCTAAAGAAGTAAACAAAAAAATATTTGAAACTATTTATCATGGTGCTCTTGAAACAAGTTGTGAATTAGCTAAAATTAGAGAAATAAAACTAACTAAGATGAAAGAAGGACTTAATAATAATGATTGGAATTATTTCTTTCCAGATAATTCAGTATGTACATCATATATGATTAATCCCCATTTAAATGACGACTTTTCATATATGATTGAAGAATCTCTTAATCGTATTAGACCTATTCCAAATGAAATTAATAGAGAAAAATATCTTGGAAGTTATAGTTCTTTTGAAGGTTCTCCAATTTCAAAAGGAATTCTTCAGTTTGATATGTGGGGTGTTGAACCATCAGAACGATATGATTGGAATAAACTTCGTAAAAATATTAAAAAATATGGTATTCGCAATAGTTTATTAGTGGCTCCAATGCCAACTGCTAGCACAAGTCAGATTTTAGGAAATAATGAATGTTTTGAACCATTAACAAGTAATATTTATAGTAGAAGAACATTAGCTGGTGAATTTATTTTAGTTAATAAATATTTAATTAATGATTTAATAGGTATTAATATGTGGAATGAAGAAATTAAAAATAATATTATTTTAAATAAGGGTAGTATTCAGTATATTGAAGGTATTCCAAAATTCATAAAAGAAAAATATAAAATTGTATGGGAAATTCCAATGAAACATATTATTGATATGGCAAAGGATAGAGGAGCGTTTATTTGCCAATCGCAAAGTATGAATTTATGGATAGAAGATCCAGATCCTAAAATTTTAACAAACATGCATTTTTATAGTTGGAAAACCGGTTTAAAAACTGGAATGTACTATCTTAGAAGAAAACCAAAACATCAACCACAACAGTTTACAATTGAACCTGAAAATAAAAGTAAAAAAATGAAATCTGATAATAATGAACCCGGAGAATGCCTAATGTGTTCTGGATAAATTAATTATAATATTAATAAAATAGGTATAAATATATTATTTTATTAATAATTAAAATGTATAGACACCGAGCTATTTGTAAAAAAAGTATCAATAAAAAAAAAGAAAAATGTGAAGAAAGTGAAGATGGTGATAAAAATGTTGGAGAATTATTTAAAACTATAATTGGTGCTGGAAGTGGTCCTGGTTCTTCTAGTGGAAGAGTATATTGTGAAGAAAATCATATTTATTTTTATGATGACGTAAATACAAATAGTATTCTGGAGTTAGTTAAACATATCAAAAATTTAAATAGAAAAATTAAATGTGAATTATCAGACTATAATATTACATATGATACTAATGCTAAAAATGATGTTCATATTTATTTACATATTAATAGTTTTGGAGGATATGTTTTTGATTCACTAGCAGCAGTAGATACAATTATTAAATCAGAAATTCCTATTATTTCTATCATTGAAGGATGTGCCGCAAGTGCAGCTACATTTCTAAGTATTGTTTGTCAAAAAAGACATATGCGTGAACATGCTAGTATGTTAATTCATCAATTATCTGGGGGATGTTGGGGAACTTTTGAGCAAATGAAAGATGATATGAAAAATAGCAAATATCTAATGAAAATTATAAAAGATATTTACATTAAATATACTAATGAAAAATTAGATGAGGATAAATTAGATACATTTTTACAACGCGATATTTGGTGGTCTCCAAAAAAATGTAAAAAATATGGTCTTATTGATGAAGTAATTTAAAGTATTTATCTTCTATATGGGCATCTACATGATCTTCTACCGACACAATAAGGACAATTCATACGACCACAACCACAACCTTTACCTCTCATTTTTCTAGATTTTCTTGATTTTCTAGATTTTCTTGATTTTCTAGATTTTCTTGGTTTTCTAGATTTTCTTAATTTTTTTGATTTTCTTGATTTTCTACATTTTTTTCCCCCCAGAAGAACTTCTCCCTCTTCTTCTCTATCCCTTCTGATTCTTTCTTCTTCTTTTTCTTTCACTTTTTTACGAGCTTGTTTAATTTCTCCATCATCAATGCTAAATTTATCTTTTAATTGTCTAATTTCTTTTTCATATGGAACCACGCCAGAATACATAGTTGGTTCTGATTTATATTTTAATATTTTTTTAATAGCATCTTCTTTTGTTTTAGGTCCAAACATTCCAAACATATTTTATATATATTGTAAATATAATATATATAAAAATAAGAATAATTTTTGTTAATAATTTATATATGAATATTCTAAATTTTATATTCTAAAAATAATTTTTTTATATCATTATTGATTATAATATCTTTATTTTCAATAATAGCAAAATAACATCTTAAACATAATAAAACATCTACAAATGAATTATGTAAATTTCTTGGTTCCTCTTTAAAAATAAACGTATATAGTTCAGATAATTTTGGAGATTTGAAATATTCTTCGCCTTTATAATTAACCATTTTGATTTTACAAATATTTTTACTATTTTTCATTGTGCAAAATTCGGATTTTTTATTTTGTCCTCTTGTAAAATACTGACTTATTTTATTTCTAATACATTCTACCATTATCATGCGTTTATCAAATGAAATATTATGTCCAACAACTACATCACAATCTTTTAATATATCATTAAATTTTTTTAATGCTGCTCTAATAGATATACCTTTTTCTCTCATCGCTTCATTAGTAATACCATGAATATTTATAGAATCTTCTGGAATTGTTATATTTTCCGGCATTTTAATTACATTATCATAATATTCAATAATATCATTAACTTCTGAATCATAATATATAAAACTTAATTGAACAATATATGGCCATCTAAATGTATCTAATATAGAAACATTATTTTCTTCTGGTAAACCAGTGGTTTCTGTATCAAAAACTAATATTTTCATAATATATTATTTATTTCTATAATTATAAGTAATTTATATTTTTTATTAATTATTTTTTTCAGTTTTATTTGTTAAAAATAAAAATAAAATTGAAATAATATTATTCTAATACACATTAGTATTCAACAATCTTTATAATAAATATGAATTTAAATAAAAAATGCTGGCTTTCAAAAATTCCAATAGATGTTTTACCTCTTGTTACAAGATATTTGGAAAAAGAAACACGAGTTGCTATTTATTGTTTAATTTATTATGGAGATAAAGAAAAATTATGGTATAAATGGTATCCACTAATTAAGTAAAAGTTTATAAAATTATATATTAGTAACATCGATAACATTACTATTATTACAAATACCAAATGTTTTTCTATGCCATTGAGTTATTCCATATTTTTTAATTCCATCCATATGTTTAGCGGTTCCATAGCCTTTATTTTTAGATAAATCATAATATGTATCTAATATTGGATATTTTTTACACATTTCATAAATATAATTATCTCTCTCCACCTTTGCTACAATTGAAGCTGCTGCTATCGAACAATATTTATTATCCCCACCTTCAATACATTTAACAGGGACTTGTTTTATAATATTATTTTCCATATAAGTAATTGGTTTGAAATCCCTTCCATCAATTAATACTATATTATTATCTGTAAAATTAATAACATTACGTATTGCGTCATTCATTGCTTTATGTGTTGCTTGTCTAATATTAATATTATCAATCTCATTATGTTCACAATAAGCAAATGAATATGACACACAATTTTCTTTAATATAATTTGCTACTTCTTCTAATTTTTTTTTAGAAGTAAATTTTTTACTATCTTTTAATATTTCATATTTGAAAGTTTCATTCATGGGTAAAATAACAGCGGCGCAATATACTCTTCCAAACATTGGACCTCTACCTACTTCATCAACACCAATCTCAATATTATATTCATCACTATATTTTTTAATAAGAACCATAATTATTTTTTATATTTATGTTTTAAATTTTCTTCAATTATATTATAAAATGAAAATTAATCATATTTATTTATTATTTGGCATTTTCATAATTATTTTATTATCTTCTTGTTTAGGAGGTTGTTACAGAGAAGGATTAGCCGCTTCAGAGAGAAAAGATCATAAAGAAAATAAAGAAGATGCTATGAGGCAATTTAAAGAAAATAATGATTCCGTTCAAATGATGCCTCTTGAAGATGATGTTAACAATAAAAATGGTTTAATTGGTCCCGGTGGTGAACAATGGATATTTGGTCCTGGTGGACAACAACAAAGACAACCTAGACAACCAGGAGAAAGCGAAGGTGAATATATAGATCAAATTCACGATGAATATGCTAATAATTATAATAAAAATTTTTCTAATGATGATGAGGATGATGTGAGAGAAAATAGACCTAGAAGAAGAGATAGAAGTTCACCACATTATAATCCAAATGGAATACCTAGAACTCAAATTCCAAAAGGCGATGAAGATTTATATATATTAAAATCTCAAGTAGTTCCGCCCGTTTGTCCCGCTTGTCCACCAGTAATATCATGTCCGCAAGAAAAAGAAAAATGTGCTCCTTGTCCTCCTTGTGGAAGATGTCCTGAACCTGCTTTTGAATGTCGCAAAGTTCCAAACTATAATAGTAACGATGAAGATTTCTTACCAAGACCAGTATTAAATGATTTTAGTCAATTTGGTATGTAAATAATTCAAATAAATATTAATTATAAATAATAATAAATATTTATTTATCTTGTAAATGGAACCCATCTATTTTGTTTCATAGATTTAGTTGCTGGATGATTTCCAAGTGCCATTGATTGTCTGAATGCACTTTGTCTAGTAGGGGCAAAAAATGTTTGTCCATTTTCGCCGACCCACCAATTATTTGAATCAGCCGGTTGAACTCTATTAGGTGGGATTGGAGCAGGTGAACCACCACTATGTGAAAGAGCTCTGAATAATGGATTTGTTTGACCTTTAATAAAAGCTTGATTTTGTAATAATCTTACATTTTCCATTAATTTATTTCCACCTCGTGATTTTTTTCCTTTTCTCTTTCTTCTTTTATACATTGTGGATACTGAGGCATATGGTCTTCTACCTAAATATCTTTCCATACCTTTACTTTGTTTTCTTCTTGTTGAATATTTACTCTTTTTTCCAGGATGGCGTCTTGCTAAAGATTCATCTAATCTAGCGTTATATCCTTGTTGGTAAGCTCCACCAGACATTAATGCTCTATTTAATGGGTCTTGTGCTAAAGCAAAAGCAGCATCTAATCCGGGATTAGCTTCAGGTAAAGGTGTAGGGAATACCGCAGGGTTCATTGGCGCCATACCTCTACCACCTCTTTTGCCTTTTCTAGATTTTCTTCTTTTACCACCAGACATTAATGCTCTATTTAATGGATCTTGTGCTAAAGCAAATGCAGCATCTAATCCTGGGTTATGAACAGGTAAAGGTGTAGGAAATACAGCAGGGTTCATTGGCGCTATACCTCTTCCACCTCTTTTACCTTTTCTTGATTTTCTTCTTTTACCACCGGACATTAAAGCTCTGTTTAAAGGGTCTTGTGCTAAAGCAAACGCGGCATCTAATCCTGGATTAGCTTCAGGTAAAGGTGTAGGGAATATAGTAGGATTCATTGGCGCCATACCTCTTCCACCTTTAGACATTCTGCGCATTGATTTTTTGCCTCCTTTACGAATTTTTTTGTAAGATTTTCTTTTAACAGCCATTATTATATATATAAATTAATATTAAATTTTTCTTTTCAAGCATTTATTATCAATTTCTAAAGTTTTACATTTTTTTTCATGAGGAACTATTTTAATAATACATTTTGCTTTTTTCCCATATAATGGTTCTGTACATCCTTTTTCCTTCTTTTTTGTTTTATTAAATTTAAATAACTTTTGTTTTTCATTACTACATCTGGACCTAAAGTGTTCATATCTTTCTCTCACATCGCAATATTTTAATCCAGATTTTTTATTCAACATTTTATTCACTAATTCATGTAATTCATATACATATCTTGAAAATGCTTCTCTATCTTTCATATGACAATCTTTTATAGGATGAGCTTTAAAATTATTTTTTAGATTTATTCTACAATACTTACATGGTAATGTATATTGTAAGTTTTTAACAAATTCTTTATAATAATGTTTATTTTCTTTACTAGGTTCTACAGGGTAATTAAAACTCATTGTATGTAAATAATGCCACATGCTCGGCCCCCAAACACTAGTTAACATACCATCACCACTATTATATTGTTTTTTTGTAAAAACTCTTTTTTTAATTTTAGGATTTTTTTTTCTACTTTTATTCATATTATATTATAATAATATTATTATTACCAATAATAGTATTATAATTATTCTTTGGTTTTCATTAAATATTCATAAAATAATTTATCATTCTTGAAATCATTGATATTAATAATATGTAGATTTCCAGAACTATCTCTATAAATCATATTATTCGTTATACATAATTTTAACTTTATATTATTATAATATATATGTTAGGAGAAATTATAGATTTTATTTATGAGAGAAAATTCATAATAGGATTAATTTTTATAGCATTATTTTTTATTTCAATCGCTATTTATGTTTATTTGAATAATATAAAACCTAGTTTTGATAAACAATTTGTTGAAAATAGAGAATTTGTTCCCGAAGACCAAGATCAAAATAGAGAGCCAAAAGTAGCTACTTTATATTATTTTTATACTAACTGGTGTCCTTATTGTAAAAAAGCAAGACCTGTTATTGATGAATTTAAAAGTGAAATAGAAAATAAAACTTTCAATAATAATAGGGTAATAGTGAGAGAAGTAGATTGTGAAACAGATAGTGAAACGGCTGATAAATTTAAAATAGAAGGATATCCTACTATTAAATTAGTTACAGAAGATGGAACTGTCTATGATTATGATGCTCGACCTAATCTAGAAACATTAATGCAATTTCTTAATGAAGTTTTATAAATAATTCACTCTTTATCAATATAAATATCATTATCACTAATTTTTTCATTATCATTGTCATTATTATTATTTTCAAAAAATTGTAAAAAATTAATAGCATAATCTTTCCCTTTATCTAGTAAATATTTTCGATGTTCTTCATTAGTATAAGAATTTTTCCAATTAGTAAAATCATCATAATCATTTTTCATTGTTATAATATTTTTTATTTTTTCTTGATTATGTTCATTTGATATCATATATTTCATATTAAAAATAATCTTCATTGTATAATTAATAACATTTGTATTATTATTAATTAGATAATTTTCATCATTACTCTTTTTACTATAATTAATTGCTAATATTTCATCTTTATTACATTTTGTTTCATTCAAACAAAAATTTAAAGGGAAATTATTACACAAGCCACCATCTATATAATATTCTCCATTATATTCAATTGGTTTAAATGCTATTGGAAAAGCAGATGACATTGTAATCGCTTTATATAATTCTAAATCTGGATATGATTTATGATTTAAATCAATAGTTTCAAAATAACCATTTTTTATTTTTGAAGTAAAAATATGTAAATCAATATTATTAAATTCATAAAATTCTTTTAGATTTATATTACTATCTAATGAAAGACATTTTAATAAAGGATTAATAATATCTAATACAAATTTTTCATCAAATATTCCTTTCTCACTCCAAATATTTAATATATTTTCTGGTTCAATTGGTTGTAATTTATCCCATGGTCTTTTCAAAATATAATTTTCTATATCATTTAAATTATAATTTAATGACATCAAAGTTCCAATTAATGAACCGGCTGATGTCGTATATATACTTTTTATATTATCATTATTCCAAAACATGTTTTCTTTTAGATATTTGAGAGCACCAAAAAACATGAAACCATTTGGACCTCCTCCACCAATAACTAAATGTTTAATTGTCATTATTACTATTATTTAACGTATATTTTTAATAACTTTTTTCTAATTTTTATTTAATGAATACAATATTTACTGTTGATGACCCTGAAAATTATGTAGATAAAATAGATTTAGATGAATTATATGAGAGAAAACAACAACATGATATTAATACTACAAATAGTTACAATACAATTTTAAATAGAATTCATAATAGAATAAAAACTACATCGCGAAAGCAATTAAATGAACATTATTGTTGGTTTCTTATTCCAGAAATGATGATTGGTGTTCCTAGATATGATGTAGCACATTGTATAACATATGTCATGGATAAGTTACAGGATAATGGTTTTAGATTAAGATATACTCATCCTAATTTATTATTTATATCATGGGAACATTGGGTTCCTGGATATGTAAGAAGTGAAATAAAAAAGAAAACTGGTGTATCGATTGATGGTAATGGAAATCTTGTTGGAGAGAAAAAAGATACAAATACTTCCTTTTTTGGAAATAACACTTCATCATCTGGAAATAGTAATAATTCAAATAATAGAGCTATTACTTTTAAAGATGAAAAAGAAGAAAATGATATGTTAATGTTTAATACAGGAGATAATATTAATATGAGCAATAAAAAGCCTGAAACGCGACCGATTACTTCATATAAACCAACTGGCGGATTAATATACAATAATGAATTAATCAAATCACTACAAAATAATTTAAATATTAATTAAAAAATATATTTAATATATATGTGTGGAATAATCATTTCATCTATTACTATTCCAGAAAATGCTAAAAAATTTGTTGAAAAAAGAGGGCCTGATAAAACAAATTTAATTTCATATAATAATATAAATTTTTTACATTTTTTGTTACATTTAACTGGAGAACAAACTGTTCAACCTTTAATAGATTATGAAAATGAAATAGTAGTTATTTTTAATGGAGAAATTTATAATTATAAAGAATTAGATACAAGTGCAAAAAGTGATGTGTATGCTATAATCACGACATATAAAAAATATGGAAACTTATCTATTAAACAGTTAGATGGTGAATTTACAATTGTTATTTTTGATTTTAAAAAAAATATACTACTTATAACTAGTGATATTTTTAAAACAAAGCCTTTATTTTATAATATAGATAATGATATTATTATAGCATCTTATGAAAGTTCTTGTAAAAGTATAAAAAATACTACATATAATTCAATTAAACCTAATGAAACATTAATTTTTGATTTAAATACTAGAAAATTATTAGAAAAATTAACCGTTCATGATTTTGATTTAAATCAATATAAGGATAATTATAATGATTATATTAATGCATTTGAGAATGCTGTTTTAAAAAGATATCCAGATAATTCAATTCCTATAATTACTTTAAGTAGTGGGTTAGATAGTGGAAGTATAGCTTGTTGTTTGAATAAATATAACAAAGATTCTCTATATTTAACAATACCAAAAAATGAAAATATAGATGTTATAAAAAAACGAAAGGAAGTCTTAAAAAATAAACATGTAATAATAAACTTAAATAATAATGAAAAACAAATTTGGAAAAATTATTTAGAATTAAATTGTGAAAAATTTAATTGGAATTGGAAATATAATCCTCGCGTTAATACTATAGATAACGGTTTTACTATGGGTTCTATGCTTGGAAAAAGTAAAATAATAGATTTTACTAAAAAATATGATAAAAATATTAGAGTTTTATTTTCTGGAATAGGTGCTGATGAAGTTATGGCTAGAAATCAATATTATAGTTGTGGATATGGTAATGTAAATGAATTTACAAATGATTTAAATAACATATTTCCATGGCCCAATTTTTTTAATGGTTCTATGGAAAATTATTTAAAAGGAGATGAATATGTAGGTGGTTGTTTTAGTTATGAAACTAGATATCCATTTTGTGATAAATTTGTTGTTCAAGAATTTTTATGGTTGAAACCAGAATTAAAAAATACTTACAAAAATTCAATTTATAAACCACCTTTAATGTATTATTTAGATATTAATAATTTTCCTTATTGTAAAAATAAATTAGGATTTAATGTTTAATTATTATAATTTTATATTAAGATATTTAAATATTTTAATATAATATATTATTATGTCCAAGATTTTAATTACTTCTACATGGAAAAATAATTTTACGTTAATGAAACCATTCTATAAATTTTATAAAGAAGTTTGGGAAAATCAAGATATGTTATTTTTAATTGGTATGACAAGTAATATAGATGATATATTAGAAATTATAAAAAATCAATTAGATATTGATATAAAATTAATACAAAAAAATACATATTTTCAAGAAGATTATTTATATTTTATTAATAATGTATATTTTTTTATATATAGAACTGAGGAAAAAATGCCAGCAAATATATGGAATAATTTTAGACTAAAATTATATAGATGTATATTTAATTCAAATTTATTTAATAAATATATATATTATTTAAACACTGATAATGACGATTTTTTTTATATAAAAAATTTAAGTGAATATTTAATAGATATAAAAAATGATAAAAAAGATATTCAAAGATTTCATACATTAGAATATCTTCCTAATAAAAATTTTGATATAGATAATGATATGAATTTTATTAATCATACCTATTATTTTATTACAAAATCAAAAAAAAAATTATTAAATATTGATTCAAAAATAAAATGTAAAGCTTGTAGAAATATAATGTTAAAAAATAAATATGATAATGAAACACATGATAATGCTAATAATAACAAATGTTTAAGTAACAATTGTATTTTTTTTAACAATAATTATGATAATGGAGACAATTTTAATATATCGATTGATTCTATTGATAAAGTTTGTTTTTCTTTTGGGTGTATAGATCAAAACTATTTATTAAATGAAAAATTTTGGATACAAAGTTTTGGACCAAAAAAATCATGGGAATCATTAGAAAAATATAAATATAGTAATAATGAAATAATAAATGAATTTGAAAAATCTTATACATTAACAGAAGAAGAAAAAAAAACTAATTCTATATTAACTTTTAATTATTTAAAAAAATTTTTTATTTAAATATAATATAATATTATTTACTATGTATAATAATATTATAATAATAGGAAATAAAAATTATAAGAATTTAAAACTAGATAATATTTTAGATAGTTTTAATAATAATATAAGATTTAACTTTGGTTTACCAAATAATAATAATGGAACAAAATTTGATAATATTGTATTAAATAATCATGTATTTGTATATGCTAAAAAAAGTTTACAAGAAAAAATTAATAAATATTGTGACCTTTTTTCTATATCTGAACAACATATAACTAATTTTCATAATAATTTAAATAAATATAATAATATAGTTAAACAATCTAATAATTGGATACATTTTAATACTTTTTTAAATTATGTTAAATGTCCGCATAATTTTACACATTTACCAAGGATTGGATATATACATTTAATGAATTTTGTAATAAATAAAAAAAAAATATTTGTATATGGATTTTCTATAGAAAATATATATGATGAACATTTATATGTTAAAAATTTAAAATATGGTAATCAAAACGAAGACCATATTAAAAGAACAGGCCACAATTGGGATATAGAAATTAAAATATTATATTGGTTACATAATAATAATTTTATAGATGCTACTCTATGTTTTTTAGAAGATACAGAAACGCCTATAATAAATTGTAAATTTATAAAACCAACAGTAGAAATAATAACTACAATATTAAAATATTATCCTACATGTATCCTTAAAGATTATTTAAATAATAATTATAATACACATCAATATTTTACAAATATATCATTTGATAATAATGATTGTATTATAAAATTATAATTTTTTAATAATTTATTATTCTTTTTTTGAAATAACTTGTTGATATAATAATTCAGCCATTTGTAAATCATGTTCATAATCTATATCAACTAAGATATCACTTGGTATTAATATACCATTAACATTCCCTTTAAAAAAATTTTGATTTTCTAATAGCTTATCCCAGTGACTTATGTAAAATCCACCATTTGGTTTTACATATTTTTGAATAAATTTACTATTTGTTATTCCAGCAGTTAAATTATCAAAAATAGGAATAATGCTATCCCCTTTTTTAATACAAGCTAATTGTATTGGTTCTTCATAATAACTAACACTAACAACAGAATCTATATCATCTGTTAATTTTAAAATACCTTCTTTAATATATTTTGATTCTAAAAATGGACATGTTGGTAAGAAATAGGCAAATACATCATATTTTGGAATATCATTCATTAAATCTATCATAGCAGTCAGAACAGTTGCTTGTGTTGTTGCATATTGTTCTGGACGTTTATGTCTTTTTACAGGTAGTTCTTTTACTGCATCAAAAATTTTATCAGAATCTGTAGAAATATATACATCATTAAATTCTTTTGATTCTAAAACAGATTCTACTATCCATCTTATTAAAGGTTTTCCACCAAGTAATCTAATATTTTTATCTTTTAAACGTGTTGAACCTCCTCTTGCAGGGATAATAGCTACTTTTGTAGTCATTTATATAGTAAAAGATATATATATATCTTTATATTACTATAAAACATAACAATAAAAAATACTATGTTGTTTTAATGGAATATTTTTACTAATAATTATATTTAATTTAGTATCTTTATTTAAATATCTCAAAAGTAAATTTCCACAATTATTATTTAAATGTATTGGGTCAAAGTCATGATTTTTATATTCAGTTTTTTGCGTTTCAAATTTAAAATTATAATTTAAGTAACTGCTTATATTATTTAATATATTTGGAAATATATTTAAATAATTCTTATTACAATAATATTGGCATATTTTTTCATTAAAGTAAATTAAATTATTATTAATAGGATAAAAAGCTGTTATAGCTGATAATATATATAAATTAGGTATATTTATTTGAATTTTATTAATTAATGTAATATATTTATTTATAATATTATCAAGTATATTTTTTCGGTTATTAAATGACATTATGTCATTTTTATAAATTGTATCCCATAATTTATTATTTAAAACATGAGGATAAAATTCATTTCTAAATAAAAATCTAACACTTTCTTCTCCAATATTTAATATTACAATATCATCATTGGAAAATATTTTTTTATTTACAAATTCATCTATTTTTTTATTTAAATTATTATAACCATTTAGAAGATTTATATCACTACCAGGTCCTAAATATATAGGTATTATAGATTCATTGATAAATGAACGAACATGAGATACTCCTAATAAAAATATTTTTGACATATTATATTATATTATAATATATTTATTAAATTATTTATGCTTAATTTTAAATTATTATTATCTTTAAAGGGATTATGATGTGGTGAAACATTTTGTTTATCATTAAATATAATTTTAATATTATTGTTATTATTTTCTTTGTAAAATTTATTTATTTTATTAATCCATTCAGCAGTATAATCATCTTTATGTGTATAACATAATAATAATTTTGGAATTCCATAATTTTTCAAATAATTTCTACCATCTAATAAATCAAAAGATTGTAATTCATCGTCATTTTCTTTTAAAAATTCATTCAATATTTTTACTTTTTTATAATTATCATTTTTAGATAAAGGCATGCGAAAACCATTTATTAAAGATTCATTTGTCCAATGTGGATATATAGAACAATCTTCTGATTTAATTATTGTATGAGGATTAGCAATTAAACAATATTCATTCATCATACATGATAATTTGAGAGCAATTAATGATTCTGAGCAATTAGATGAAAAAATTATATTTTTACAATTACATTTATTTTTAATATATTTTACGATTTCTAATATATTATTAGTTATATTATATTTTTTTGTATCAATATACCAACCAATATTTAAACCTTTATACAATTTAATTAAAGGGTCAGATATAGACAAAACTATTGATTATTCAAAATTATAATCATAACCTCTATAAATAGGATACATTGAATAATCTGCAATTCCATGAAACAAAACAATCATATTTTTTGCATATTTTATATCAACTAAAAAATCTATCAAATTATAAGTATAATTTTTTTTTTCTTTATGAAAATTAATATTATCTAGTGAATTTATTAATACCATTTATTATATATAATATATAATATATTTATAATATTATAAGTTAACATAATATATTTAAAATATTATAAGTTAACATAATATTTCTCTGTTCTTCAGTATTTTTCCATTCACCCTTATTAATATAATTTTCTAATTCATATACTTTTTTATTTTTACAATAAAGTAAATCTAATAGATATCTATGGCAATATGTTGGATAATAAATAGTATTTATATTATCATTCAATAAAAGTAAACTAGGAATAAAAGAACCCATACCAAAACATATATTTTTAGCTTGAATTATAATATTAATATCTTCATTTAATGAATTAATTTTAAATATAATATTTCTATATTCATTGATTAGTGGTTTAATTATAGGAGATTTATCATCTTCACAAATTAATATTATTTTATCCCATTTTTTTTCATTAATGATAGTTTTATAAAAAGACAAAGGTTGTTGAACCCAACCAGAATGTGGATACTTACTATAAACATCTCCACTCCGAATATGTATTACCAAATCATTATCTGTAAAATTTAAATTTATAATTTTTAAATTAAATATATCTTTTATAATTTCTCGAATATTTATTTTATCATTTATAAATATTTCTTTACTTAAATTATATTGTTTACATATCTCATCTCTTGAAAAAAAATCTGATTTGTATATTTTATTATTTGTTATATAACTATTTTTTGATTTATATTTTTCTAAATTAATAAAATTATCTTTAAAATAAAAATGTTTTGGAAAGATAATTGTTTCTATATTATTATAGTTTGCAAATAATATAGCATTTACCAATTGTGTAATATTATTACATAGTCTTCCACTCCATATAGTTATATTAACACTCATTAACATATTTATACATTAAAATATTTAAACCTATTATAAATTATATATTTATATTTATGAAATATATTTATGGAATTGGTTTACCTAGAACTGGCACTACTAGTTTAGGAGGAGCTTTAAGTTTATTAAATATTAAAGGAGAATCTATATGTGTTCTAAATAAATGTAGTACAAAATCTAATAATAATAGTAATGATTCATATTTCTATAGTGTAGAAAATGACTTTTATAAAAATATAAATAGTTCGATAACAGGTGATTTTTTTGTAAATAATAAATTTATATTAACAAATAGAGATTACAAAACTTGGAAACAATCTATTGAAAAATTTAAATTTTCTAATGAAAAAGAATATAATTATCTAGAAAAAATTAATCCAGATGATTATCAAAAATTAATAATTAAATTATTTGAAAAATATAATTGTTCCAGTAATTTACTTATTATTAATATATTTGAAACTAATCATGAAACATTATGGAAAAGTATTATAGATTTTTTAGAATTAGATATAAATAATTATTTAAATTTATTAGATAAAGAATTTCCAAATATTATATTGTAAAATAATGTGTATTTTTACTAATTTCTTTCATAATATTAATTACTTTTTCGTGTTGTTCATCATTTAAAGACTTATATGGCATACGTTCTTGTTTATCCATTAATCCCAATATATACAGGGTTGATTTTATACCTAAATGCCAACTTAAATTATCTTTAATCCAAAAATATGGTTTTTCAATTTTTTCGATAATTTCATCACATTTTTCTTTATTACCTTCTAAATGATATTTATAAAAATCTATTTCTGTTTTAGGGCAAAAATTACCAATTCCTGTTAACCAAGCTTGGCATTTTTCACTAACTTTACTCCATTGTTGTAGACCGTTTCCTGAAACAACAATAGCAACGCGGTCACTTATTTTATCAACAATTTCTTTTGTATAATCATCTAATTTTGCATCCTCTTTTACAGCAATTACTGATGGAATATCAGATAATCTATTTAATAAATCAATCGACCAATTACCATCTTGATGTTTTGGTATACCTTTCATAAATGGCATTTCATGAACTAATATACCTATATCGACAGCATCAGCTATCATTTTATAATGGTTATACACATCATCATCGAAAAATAAATAGGCTCTATAAATTAGACTTATTATATCTGCTCCATTTTCTTTTGCATGCTTAGCAAATTTAATAGAAGTTTCTGTAGAACAATGTAATGGGTCACCTACAATAATTACTGTTTTTGGATCATTAAAATTTTTAATTGTTTTAATTATAACTTCATTTACTTTTAATATTTCATCCTCAGACATTAGTAAATATCTTGTATTAAATGCCATACCATAAAAAATTTTAGCACCTTCGTTATACATATATGTAATATAATTTATTAAAGAATCATAATCTATATCACAACCATTATTTTTGAATGGTGTTATGATTGAAAATACAGGCCCTTTAATCTTATTTTTTAACTCTATATATTTCATATAGTAATTTTATGAAATATATATTTATATAGTTTTATTGTTTAATAATATACGCGGTTGGTGTTCTTGCCCAAGTTATAGTTTTAAGAATAAGTTCTGGATAATTTTTCAAAAATCTATCTACCGCATTAGATTCACTCCATTTATCACACGCGTATTCATCAAAAATAATAATTCCACCTTTAACAATTCTAGGATATAAATTTATAAGACTTTGATAAGTTGGTTCTTCTATATCCATATCACAATATAATAATGAAATTCTTAATCCAGGATTATCTTCTAAATATTTTGGTATAGTTTCACATACATCACCTTTTACAAACTGATATTTAATTTTTTTAAAAAGAGTTTTTTTATTATTATAATTTGCTAATGGTAATTTATTAATAAATTTTAATATATCTTCTTCATTTATTCCATTAGAATTAACATCGCAAAATTCATAATAATTTTTTAATTGTTCATTATCTGAATCTGGAATAAAATTAGTTTTATCAAATAAATCAAAACCAATCATTTTTTTATTTGTTGCCGGTGAATATATTTCTAACATTTTAAGAAGTTGCATAAAACCAACTCCTTTGAAAACGCCTAATTCTACAATATCACCTGGTAAATCTATACATAATTTAAATAATTCATTTTTTGCTAAAAATTTTCTCAATCTTTCTATATCATCCATCATAAAAAAAGCATTACTAATTTCCATATTACTATACTTTGATACTAATTCCTCTATTTTTTCCATTATATTAATATAAGTATTATTTTCTTAAACTAGTTTTTTTAATATTTTCTTTTTCAAATAATATTCTTTCTCGAGGTTTATATTGCATAGCTTTCTCTAATCCTCTTATACCATGAACTAACTTAATCAATCCATCTGGTTTTATAGATGATGATTGGTCACTACCCCACATATTTCTATCTAACGTAATATGTCTCTCAATCCATTCACTTCCTAATCCGCATGCGCAAAATGTTGTAACTAGACCATATTCATGACCACTATAGCCAATTTCTTTATTGGGGTATTTTTCTTTTAACCAAGTTATATAATTAAGATTTAGTTCTTCAACTGGACATGGATATGTTGAATTTGTATGCATAATTACATTTGGATTACATGCTTCTATACATTCTTCAACTTCTTTTTCTGTGCTCATACCAGTGCTAACTATTAATATATCAAAAGCATCTCTAGCTGCTTTACATAATTCTAAATCAGTAATTAAAGCACTTCCTATTTTACCTATTTTCGTATATTTTTTCATAACATTTACACTATCTATGTCCCAAACACTAGCAAAAAATTCTATACCAATTTCATTAGAGTAATCAACTAATTCTTTAATTTGTTCTTCAGAAAATTCAATTTTGTATTTATATTCTAAATATGTCATATCACCCCAAGGAGTTGACTTTGGTTTATTTTTTTGTTCTTCGGGAACGCAAACATCAGGGTTTCTTTTTTGTATTTTAGCATAATCACATCCTGCTACTTTTGCTAACATAATCATTTTTTTACATTCTTCCATAGAACCATTATGGTTAATACCAATTTCGGCAATTATTTTTACCATATGTATATATTAGTTATAATAATGTTTAAATTACTATTTTAAATATTATATTAAGTTAATCATATAATAAATACTCTATTGTTGTTTTCCAAGAGTTTTTACTATGAACATTTTTTTCATACCACTCTACACATGCTTTTGACATTTCACTCCATTTTTCTTCGCTTATATTTTCTATTTTATTTTCATATTCTTCTGGGTTATTTGCTCTAATATAATGAATATTTTCTTGAGGAGGATTAATATATGAATTTATTTCTACGTCTGGTGTAATAATTGGAACTGTTCCAAATGCCATTAATTCAACCTCTCTATGACATTTACTTCCAAACCCTCTTAAGCATAAACCATACTTAGCACTCCGTAATTTTAATAAATATTGTTCTTTATTAAATTTATGTTCTTTTCCTGCCGTGCAATGATATTCTGTTAATACTTCTTTCCATTCTTCATTATTTTGTCTATATTGAGCTTGAACATTATTTTCAAAATTACCTATAAAAATTGATTCTATTGTTCTTTCATTAAAAGTTAAATATGTATGAGAAGAGAGAAGAGTTTCTAATAATCTTGGGTTTCTAGGCCAAAATATCCATGGACTTATATTTACTCCATTATCTTTTAAAAATTTACCTTCTAACTCCATAGAACCATTTCCCATTAACATTTTAAATGTAGTTCCTAATTCTTCATTAAACCATTCATGGTTTGGTCTATCATAAAATAAAATATTTGGGTATAACCAGCAATGATTTATATTATCTACTACTTGAATATCAACATCGTTATTATTTTCTTTATATAAATAGGCTAATTCTCTAAAACTATCATTTGCATGATTCCATATATTTTCTCTTGGTTGCGAAGGAATTTTAATAACCCATTTTTTGTTTATTATTCTCCAAATTAACATTATATCTTTGTATCTTCTTAATTCTCCTAATTTATTAATAATAAAATTATTTATTTCTTGAAATTGTGCTGAATGAAAGTGTGTATGAAAACATACAAATGGTTTGTCATTATAATTAATATTTTTATTATTTGTATTTATACTTTCAATTACTTTTTTACGTTCATCATCATTTTCTAAATGAATTATTCTCCATGGAGTAAAATTAATCTCTCTTCCTAATTCTTGATAATCATATTTATTAGCTAAATCTTCTAATGATGCTTGGTCATAAAATCTTGATTTTTTTGTAAATTCTATCCAATCATAAACAACATTCATATTTTTTGTCCACAATAATCCCCCATTAAAGAATCCCCAAATATCACTTTCACTTTTTTTCATATAATGTGGTGATAATGCGAGTTCTTTACTTTTATCTATAGAATTTATTGGATTAAAAAATATTATATCAGAATCTAAAAATAATGTATCATTAGAGTTTACTAAAGCAAATTTAATAACCTCTGCTTTTTGCATTTGAAATTCTGTCCATATATTTTCTTTTTCCATTTCCTGTCTATCTTTATTGGAATATTTATCTAATGTTGTAAATAATTTTAAATTTAATCTAATCTTTGGAGTGCTATTTTCTATATCTTCTTTTGTTTTGCTATCAACTAATCCATAAACTAAAGCATTTGGATGATATAAAGATAATGAGAGAAGCATCCCTATCGCTTCAAATGAAGCATTTTGTGTTGCTATAAAACAAAAACTATCAGGTGCTTCATATAATATATTTTCTTCAACTACTTTTCTCTCTTCAATATTATTATCTGTTTTTGCTTCTACAATTTTATTTTCATTATCAATTGCGTTTTCTTTAATATTTTCTATAATTTCTCTATTATCTAATAATTCCTCCACCATTTTTCTATCTTCATTAGAGAGAATTTTTAAGTAATCATTATGTAAAAATATTTTTTTATATTTTTCAACATTCTCATTATATTTTTCTCTCTCTTTAACATCAAATTTATTTATAATAATATCATTCCATTCTTTAACAAAAAATAAATTTTCTTTATTATCTTCATTTAATTCCGGAAGCATTTCAACTGAATTTATTCTCTCATAATTCTTATAAATTTTCTTTGATTGATTATTAATTTTTATAAAATTATCTATAATTTTTAATACATAATCTTTATATTTATTACTATCATCATGAGAAGCATTTTTAAAATGAATTGGTTTTTTTGAATAAAGATTACCATCAAAATAATAATTTTTTACTTCATTTAAAGAGAGAAATTGTAATAAATTTTTAACTTGTTGAGAGAAATCTAAATCATTATTATTAAATATAAAACTATATAAATAACTCATTACTATAAATATTTTTATATATTTAATATTTAAATATTATAAAATATTAAATATATTATGGAAAAATTAGGAACAGATTATGGAGGTTGGTTAATACCAAAAAATATTTCATTAAATGAAAATTCTATACTATATTTGGGAGGAGCAGGTGAAGATATATCGTTTGATTTAAAATTACAAGATAAATATAATTGCTGGATAGTTATTATTGATCCCACAAAAAAAGCTATTAAACATTATGAAGAAGTAAAATTATTTTACAAAGATAATAATTTTAAATTTACTGGAAATATTCAAAAAGATTATATACAAAATATAAAAAATTTAAATATCAATTTCAATAAAATTATATTTTTAGATATGGGTTTATATAATAAAAAAGATTTGCTTAAATTTTATAAACAAGATAATCCAAACTATGTCTCACAATCACTAGAAAATAATATGTTTGGTATTAATTATGATATTGTTAAAGTTGATACTATTAAAAATATAATGATTGAATTAAATCATGATAATATTGATTTGTTAAAATTAGATATAGAGGGTTCTGAATGTGATGTTTTAGATAAAATGTTAGATGATAATATATTACCAAAATATTTATGTATTGAATTTGATTTATTATTAAAAAATAAAGATTTTAATAAAAAAACAGAAAAAATTGGTAAAAGATTAGAATCTTTTGGATATAAAATATTAAAAAATGATAACTTTAATATAACTTTTGAATTATTCTCTAAGTAATTCTATATCTCTATTATCAATATATTTTAATATAGTATCATCTGTAAAAATTTTGTAATGATTTGGTATATCATTATAATATTTATCAAAATTTACATAATTTCCATCCTTACCATCCTTAGCATTATTTATATCTGTTATATATCTATTAAAAAATTTTGTATATTTTAAATTTTTAATAGTTAAACCTTAATCATATTTCAAAAATATAAAATATTAAAAAATGATAATTTAAATATAACATTTAAATTAATAGTATATGATTCCTGTATTGATAATTCATCAAGGATATAAAGAATATTTAAAAATTAATCTTGAAATAAGCGGAAAAAATAATAAAATTTATTTAATTGGAGATAAATCAGTAGAACATCTTGGTAATATTAAAAATGTAACTTTTGTTAATATAGATAAGTATAATAATAATTTACAAATAATACAATATACAAATAATTTTATGAATTATTCATCAAACCCAAAATTATTTGAGTTTTTATGTTTTAAAAGAATTTTTATTTTAAAATTATTTATGAATGAATATAATTTTGATAAGGTATTTCATATAGATAGCGATAATATTTTATTAAAAAATATTAACGATTATGTATTTTCAAAAGATATTGCATATGCATGTAATAAAAATTGGCATAAAAATAGAATGTCTAATAGTATTCACAGTGGTTTATTAGATAAAAAATTTGTATTGGAGTTTGAAAAATTATACGAAGATATATATATTAATAAAAACAAATTACATCTTATTAAAGAAAAAATTAACTATCATACTAAGAATAATAATTTTGTAAATGGTGGTATATGTGATATGACATTATATTACTTACTAAATCAAGAAAAAATTATAGATGTAGAAAATTTATTGGAAAATAAAGTTATAAATAATAAAAAAATTGTTTTTATGAATAATATAAATAATGGAGAAGGTCCAGATAGTAAGGAACAATATGAATTAATAAATAATATTATTAAAATTCAAAAATCATCAAATGGAGAAGATAATTATCTTTATGATAAAATAAACAAACAATTCCTTGTTTTAATGAATATACATTTTCAAGG
>Ga0209603_1000930_pt1 | contig 32556 bp, 23 predicted proteins | sample COGITO_mtgs_1206_FD_184812 | JGI IMG/M metagenome (GOLD analysis project Ga0209603, IMG submission 184812) | Pelagic marine microbial communities from North Sea - COGITO_mtgs_120607 (SPAdes) (version 2) | ecosystem: Environmental > Aquatic > Marine > Epipelagic ... | reverse complement strand
ACTTCTTAATGATAGACTTCATATAAGAGTGAAGCTTATTGCCTTCGTTTGATGCTACAAGTTTTTTGATTGCAGCCATTTGTTCTGGGTTAAAAATATATTCACCGCCAGTCATCTCGGCAATCTTCGTTCCGTCTTGGACTACATCAATAGGGTTCTTTTCATGTGAGAATTCACCAGGAGTTTTTTCAATAGAACCTCCGGACTTAAATCCTTTCTTACGAGGAAGAGTAACTGGATCTTCTTGTGTTCTTCCTTCACCATAATAACCTTGATTAATTTTTGCACTTTCAAGTCCAGCAGACAAAGCTGTATCCCCCAAACCTTGTAACCCCTGGAGCATAGTAGACATACCAGCAGTTTGCATTTGTTGAGAAGCTCCTATTTGTCCAAGAATACGTTGGCGATCCATCTCTTTTGCACCAATCATTTTCTCATAAGCACCAAGAAGTTGCTGTCCTTGCTGTTGTGTTAAATCAGCTTTAGTTGATTGCGCTTGACCAACCATTCCTTGCGTACCACCAAGAACACCACGAGAGCCAGCAGACTGTAGCGTTTTAGCACCAGCAGCCAAAGACTGATCCATTTGGTTTTGCAGCTTCGACTGGTTTAACAGTTGCGATTGCTTTTGGTAATAGTTGTAATAGTCCTCCTGGGAAGTCATAGAGGGCATCATAGCTTTTAGCGAAGCTTCCTCTGCTTTTGCCTCCTTTTGCGCTTTATAGCCTTGCCAAGCAGCAAGACCTTGTGGCACAGCAGAAGCCACAGCACCTAAAACCATACCGGTTTGCGCCTTTGGCACTTTCTTTGTTTTCTTTTTGTTGGCTCTCATAATTACAAAAATAAGTATTTATTGACCTTGTTGGTCATGTAAGTTAGATTTATCAAATGTGGTGTTAACAGCGTACAATTCTATCGCACTGTTTGATGTTTTCTCCAGGTCAATTTGCATATAGTAATCACGCATTGGATCACCATCCATAGCAGATTGAGTTCTTGCAACAAGTACATCATTAACACTAATACCAGATACAGTTGCATCAGCTTGCAGTTCTTTTCTGCCAGTGATTGCATTTACATCCAGGTTGGTGTCCACTAAACTTGATCCACTAACTTTTAATATATCAGCTTCATATCCAATAGGAATGTTGCTAATTCTTGAGTCTATAGTAATCTTGTCCCCACTGATTGCGGTTACTTTACCTATAGATACAATATGTCCGGTAGATCCTAAAGTATCTCTACCTATGTGAGCATAATGATTACGCTCACGCTCTTCGTATGCACTTGCAGATATCGAGCTTTGCTGATCAGTGTTTTTAAATACAGCATCCCAGGCAGCATTACCTTCCAGGCTAATAGTCTCGTAAGTCTTAACCATAGACGGATTGTAGTTGCTTACCACACTAATCTTACTTGGATAGCTTGTGCCGTAGAAACTATTGTAGGTAGTATTGGTATCGTGGGTATACAAGCGACCGTCCTTAAATGTGTAGAACAAGTTTTTAATGTAACCCATCTTCTCCGGTACAAACGAATAGAGCGTAGACCATTGACCACCTTTTGCATCGTAAGCCGCTGTAAACCCTTCAAACTCTTTTGCTGTACCAGACGTAGCATATGTTACTCCTTCACCATTAGTTAGAGTTACATTACCATTTGCCAGGTTCACTGTTGCCTGGCCTATAAAGTCGTTTGTTGTCGTAGTAGCTACAATGTCAAAAGACCCAGAGGCGTTCTCGGCAAGTGCAGAATCTAACTGTACATTACCTATATCATTACGGTCAAGATAGATCACACCATTACCAGCATCTTCGTGATTAGTAAACAGATCGTCCCAATTGATATCAGCATTATCATAGTTTAGATATTCTGAACCATAGACCGGTGAACTTGTAATTACACCAGAGCTATCTGTACTTAAGACAGCTGTAGTACTTCCACCACTATGAGTGATTACTACCGAGCTGTTGTATATATCGTTTATGCTTACCAGGTATTCATCATTGTCTGGATCATAACCAGAATTAAGATCAACAGCAGAGGTATATTTTGTAGCATCAGCAAACTTCTTGCTGAAGAAGCTGTCCATATTTTTCTCACTAATAGGTTCAATACCTGAAGCACCAAAGGCTAACACTTTACCAGCTCTAATGTCCGAGAAGTAAACACGTCCAAAACGGATCGATACGCTTTCTGGGTTGTCATCACATCCGTAATTACCAGCCATGTATTGAGGTGTTCCTAATACATTGTTAGATGCAACCAAATCTGCATTGTCCGAAGCGTACTGTATAATGTTTCTACCTACCGGTATAACACTCATTTTGTTTTGCTGAATACAGATTATACTGTCAGCAGAGTTCTGCAAGAATTTAATAGATCCGTAAGAATTGTCAAAGTCAGCAAAGTTTGCCAGAGACAAATTAAAAGAGCTTAACGCTAAATCTTGGCTGTCGTAATTAAAAGGCTCACTATAGGTAATTGATGCCTTACGGTACATCTGCATTGTACTTGGAGCATACAAATTGCTTCTACCATATGACTGTTGATTAGATGCAAAGAAATCACTCAACGAAATGTCTTCAATGTATTCAGTCAAGTAGTTGTAGGTTGTATGATCCTTACCGTAACGTAGCTGTCTTAATCTGTAATAAACATCCCCATCTGTAAGTTCCACTACAACGTCTGGGTTTTGAACCGTCATAGTATGAGTTCCATTACTCCCTAAAACAACCTCACAAACACCCATGTAGGAATATGCGGTATCATCGCTTACGATAACATTTAATATATTAATCTTTACTCCAGACTTCGTAAAGGTATCCCCTTTAAATATTTTTTCGTCAGAATAGAATCTTCTAAACCTTCCAGTTCCGGTTATATTGAAATTAACAGAAGTAGCGGTTCTTTCGCCATCGTGTGTTCCGTTCGATACATTATAAGACTTGCCGATTTCATAAAACGGTAGCCCCTCTGTTGTTTGCTTTTTACTGTAAATCTCAACAATACACTTGTTGTCCCAATCATCTGTACCGGCTACTACCGCTGCTTTACCAAACTTGCTATGATTGTTATCTTCCAGGATCAAGTAGTATCCGGTGGTCTTGTATTTAGTAGCTTCCGAGGTGTCATCGTAAATAGGATTATCCGTAGGAGAAGCAGAGTAATATTCATAGCCAACAACATTAAAGTCTATACCGTTAGGATAGTAATTGTCACCAAAGCTTAATATGCGAAGCTTATCACCCTTGGTAAAGCTATAATCTATTAATGCTCCCTTGCTCTCAACATACGAATCTTCCTTACCAGCAAGAGATCTAAAGGACACAAATATCTTATTGTTATAATCTTGACCAGCACTTTTTAGTGCAGTTGTGTTTGTTTCGTACCTGGCCTCTATTACTGAATATTGCAAATGGCTTGATGTACTGCTGTTTCCAGCATAAACCGGACTCCAACGTGTTGCCCAAGAAGGCGCATCGTTTTTGATACGCATTACCATAGATGTTTCTCCTTTGCTGGATCTTTCACCAAACCATTTTACATAAGACTCTGGTGCTTTTTGTACAGAACCACTACGGTTTCTATCGTCATAATAAACAACACCTAAACTATGTGTTGCACCAGCTTTAAAAGAAAGAGATCCGCCAGATCCTTCAGCGTACCTGGAATTATTTGTTAGCGTAGCGTTCTGAAACCTGGAGTTTGCTGTTTCTTGTGTTGAGGCGTAATAAAAAAATCTTGGCGGATCACCGAACAATGTATGTAGGTAACCAGTATAGTTACTACCGTCACCGTTGTATTCTATGTTTATTGAAGTAGCCGGTTCAATTTGATTACCGTTATACCCAGTAGAACTTACAAACCTTTCATCGGTAAAATCTGGCGCACCACCAGCGTGACCGTAGAGTTTGTCAATATTTAAATTGGCTTCTGTTATTTTTATTGTCGCTGCAATCTTTTCGTTAGTGCTATCATAAGGATCAAAAACTAAACGCACTGTACCCGATCCTTTATAGTATGCGTGTCTTGTATTGCCATCACCAGCACCACCGAAAACAACATTTTTTATTTTCGTAGCGTGATCTAAAAACTGATTTATAGTATCAAAAGACACTGGAATATTTCCACTTAAATATCCCATAATAGCCGTTGCAGCATCAGCCTTTGTTGTAGGATGCGTTGGTGAGTAGACAAAGTTCTTCTTAATAGGAGTCATGTCTACATTCACAGTATCGTCAATCCTACCTCTTATTACATCCGTTTCTCTTTGAGCCTCTTGCCATGACAATGGATAGTTCTGCATATTAAGCTTAACAAAGTCAGAGAGTATTGTTAAATCAAGAGTATATGCACTACCAGGCTTTAAGATGCCAGGGAAGTCAGATAAATCAATTTCAATGCGCTTTGTTGCTGAATGATTATCGGTATCCAAGGTCATTGGAGTATCGTAGGTAGGATATCTTTCCTTGTAATTAGGCAAGACCTCTATATCAACATTAACATTGTCGTACCCTTCTGTGTATCCACCGTACATTAATCGGTTTCCACTTACAGCTTGAGTATCTGCTTTCAGTGGTACATTATCAAACAACTTGTTAAACTGATCTTGAGTAACAGCAGTGTATGATCCATCGTTTAAAAACTTAATCGTTTTAGACTGGACACTGGTTCTATCGTTGTCAATTTCATCAATAATATAAAAGATGTTGTCTAAACCTGATCTGGCTAATACACGAATCTTTTTGACATCACCAACATGAGTATTTACCTCAACATTTATTCCGTTATTTGTCTTTTTTGCATCTGCTGTAACAAGGCCATCATTGAGTTGTTCTGTCGTAAACGCCACTGCTGAATAGGGAGAAATCGCAGAAACTTCCCCATCATCATAGACGTATTGATATGCGAATTGGAAAGTTTTCTCATATAGATTATTTACAGTCTTTGAAGAATCCGTAAAGAAGTTAAAAGTAGGAGGATCAAGTGGCGGCTGTTTAGCTGTGGTAATAAAGTATAGTCGCTCTTCTTCAGTAAGAGTTGTAGAAGGATTTGTTCCCTGGCTGTATTCACTTGGATACAATCCACTCTCTGCTTTAGAGATGTTGATTTTTTTTGGTGCGGTTACACCATCGGTAAAATACAGTAAGGTATCGTTGTACTGGTTTACAATAATATCAGCTTTAACAAAGCCATTCTCTGTAAACTTTAAAACGCTGTCCTGGTAAACCTTTATTACACGATCACTTGAAAGTGAATACTTGTATATGCTATGATTGTTGTTGCTGTTGTATACAAAGTAAAAGACCTCGTCCTTCTGTAAGTTTGATACGTGACCAATAACTTTGTTTGTTCCAGCTGGAAGAGTGTCGCTTGTGTTTTTATACGCAACTACGGTGTTACCCTTAATGTTTTTTACAACTCCAGCATTACCACCGTCATCATTAGATACACGAATATTTAGCGCATCTACTAATTCAATGGATTTCAATACCCTGGGATCATCGTCCTTGTTAAGGTATCGTGGAGTTAGTTTATCAACCGCCATATGTTATCCTTTAGGACTTTGTTGGTAATTCTTTCTAATAGTCTTTAAAGCTTCCTCTTTAGAGAATGCTTTTATACGTGCGTTAGCTAATCTACGCTCGTTGTAATATTCTTGTCTGGCACGCATCTTCTCGTTTGCCGGGACTGTGCTTTTACGCTCAATCAAACGATAGTACATATAAGATCTTAATGCGTTTTCTGCGTACAAGTGAATTCTTGGGTTTGAGCTTCTTGCTTCATCAGCAATGTATTCTACAACTACCTGGGTAGCATCGATGCCAGTTCCCAGCTCAATGCGATTATCTTCTGCATTCATTCTGTACTCACCGCCATACTGTCCACCTCCTACGCCATATAAACGGCCTTCAGTGCTTTCGTATAAGTAGTTACGGAATACATAGCTATCGTACTGTTTAAACCCTTCACCTACGTTGGTTACATCACGATCACGTTCACGGTCGTACACGCCATCACTATCACTATCTATTGGGTTGCCAGCAGCATCCTTCTTGTACTTATTAGATATGTTAATGTTTTTGTTTTCACCAAAGACATGGACCAATCCATCTTGACCTACAATACCGATCTTAATAAGATCTACGAAGTCATCTGGTAAGTCAACTGTGTTTAATGTTTTGTTGATCGTAAGCTTTAGAGACTTTACTTGTTTGAGCATATCAAAACCCATCTCACGAATTCCACGTAAGGCAAAGTTTCTAACGACAGTATTGGATGCATCAGCAACATAGTCATCACCAGATCCGGTGAGGATAAAGTCGTTTACAATTTGATCAATAGTAACAGTATCTCTTGCCATTATTGTGCTTGTTGTTGTGCGCCATAAGCTATGACAGCTTCGTCACGCAAGTTTATACCAACCATTTTACCAATCTCTATTACCAATTTAGGAACATAATGATCTGGTAACTCAAAGTCCACACTGTTCGCTGCCAGGTAAACTTCTTTCCCTCCAGGTAACGCCTGATCGTAACCGAACTTCGGCATAGATGCAGTTCTCGCTCCGCTTGTAGGATTAACACCTTCTGGTTGTTTGTAGTATCTAATCTTAATTTTCTTCACCGTAGTTGGGAACACCTCAATAACATCGCTTAACAACGCTACTGGAGATGAATCGCTTGGCTTTGACAAATCACTTTGTAGGATATACTCAAGCTTTTCTTCATCATACATTACATCTATAGTTGTAGACGTTGTAGTTCCAAACACATAAGTACCAGAGGTACGCAAAGAAATAATCTTTGCTAAATCATCTGGCTTTGCAAATGTTCCGTTAGCTTGAGATACAGTCTCGGTCTTTGAGAATGTAGATAGATCTTCTTCAATCTGTTTCATTGCACTCAAGTGTCTTTGTACGTCAAGACCACGAAGCTTCATATTTTTAGCTACGTTGAGTTGTTGGAACAGATCGTTAAATATTTTAGCCTGGGCAACTGGAGCAAAGTTGTTAAACACCGTTGGTGTAACAAAACCTCGCTGGTCCTTATTAGCCAGATCTTTTAATGTGTTATATACTTGGTTGACACTTGCCATTTCTGTAGTGATTCTATAATAGCAAATGTACGAAATAAAAAAGGGCATCCTTTTGGGATGCCCTTACCATCTAATAACGAGAGAAAGAGATTTGATGGAATTAGTAAGTAGTTGACAAAGTTATGCAATAGATTCTAAACGGCTTGTGATTTCACTGAAAACTTCAGAACCCTTTTCCGTTAAACAAAATCTTGTCATTACATCAACCGTGTCCTGACCAATAGGAGTTGATACAATCAAACCTCCAGTATCAAACCAACGCATACCATCGTTTGTGCTATCCAGGATCTGGAAATCCACAGCTTGCATAATTGCACTACGTGTACGTACTGTTGGATTATCAAACATCTTGATAAACTTGGTTGGATTTGTTTTAGCATGATTTAAAAGCTCACGCTTAACACTCATTGTTTCAGCTTCGATGTTAATGCCCAGGAACATAGCTACCGGGTATAGATCTTCAATTGCTTTATCACGAACTAAACCTACAGCTTCATGTACTGCAAATTCAGCTTCTACCTCATCAACCGCTGTTTTAGATTCGTCTTTTAAGTAGAACAAGCCACCTCCGTTTGCTTCATTCTCTGGATGAGCAGTGAGGTACTTGATTAAGTTAGGTTGAGTTTTCTTTACAGCAAGTGTTCCTTCACGGAATACAATCTGTTCTCTTACCGCATTTGAGCTTTGCTCGTCTGCATAGATAGAGTTTTCATTAGGGCAGTAACGGATTTGTCTAATCTCGTTTTTAGCCTCATCAAACACTGTAATGTTTGTTTGTGGGATAGTAAAGTAAATGCCTCCTTTTTTCTTCGTCAGGAAGATATATACTTCACGTTCTTTTTTACCTTCTTTCTTTTTGACCTTGTAAGAAGTGCCAGCGTTTACAGCTGGGGATTGGGCAGATGGTTTACGACCACGCTTTGCCGGAGCAGTTTTTTGTTCCATAATATTAAATACAATTAAAATTTAAAAAGAGCCACCCCCGAAGGAGTGGCTCATATGTGTAATTAAGAAATTACTTCTTAATCAATACGTGACGGTTAGCCGCACGAGTTACCAAGTTACATTCAGAACGGTAGTTGAATTGTACCAAATCCTTCGTGTCGTTAGTAGCTCCAAGGATAGAACCAGTCATCCAATGCTCTAGCTCACGAGAGTAGCCATTAGTTGCTTTGTAGTTCATTTCCAATGCTGGGTTACGATCACCAGTTTTCGCATCAACAACAGTTGACATTGGGATCATAACACCTACGTAACCTTTAGCAGTATCGCTTGAAAGACCCAACAATGTTGGCTCGTTCAACAATTTCCAGTCATGCTTGTGGAAAGTGTAACCACCACGAGAGAATGATTGGAAGCCAAGGTTTACAGCCATATCCTTGCTGTTACCAAATGCACCGAAGCTTGAAGTAACACCAGCAGTGATACCAGTACCAGCACCAGCAGAAGCAATCAAGTCATCGATTTTCAATGCCTGGTGACGGTTAACGTACATAGCGTACTCTGGACCAGCACCTTGACGGTCTAACTCTTTGATCAAGTCATCAACATCGCTTAATGCAGAAATGTAGTCAGAAGAGTTGATACCACGATCTTCGATTGCAGCGAAGTAACCTTCAGAACCAGCAATACCAGAAAGAGCTGAAGCAGTTGCAGTAACTGACTCACCTAACAACATCATCATTTCACGCTTGTCCATGAAACGCTGACGAGTGTCTTGCTCTGACTTGATGTACCAACGGTAGTCACCACCACCCAAGTTGATCCATCCGATGTTAGTAGCTTGGCTACCAGTCACCTTGTAGATCTCTTTGATGATAGAGTATCCGTTTGTACGCTTAACTACGTTGCTTTCCATGTAGTCTGTTTGCTGGTCAGAACCTTGAGCAAACAAGTTACCGATAACTGGTACTTCAATACCAGATGTAGCTACAGAAGGAAGAGTATCAGCAGAAGCCAACGGAGTCAATTTGAAAGACTGAACAGTGTTGCCAGTCTTAACTACATCGTGTACGAAACAACGAACATCGAAGTTAGCACCAGCAAGTACTACGTCATTCTCACGCAAGTTAACAGTGCTTGCAGAAGCAGCAGCAGAAGCTGTAGCTACAACGAATGCTTGAGAAGCACCGGCAGCAGCAGAAGCTACAGTTGCAGTTGGTGCAATGCTTGCTTTAGGGTGCAAACGTTGCTCTTCCCACCACTGTACTTGATCGTTAGTACCAGCGTTTTTAACTGCGCCAGTCAATTTCAAGAAACCAGTGATACCTTGGTTTCCATACGTTTTTACCAATAACTCACGGTTATCTGGTTTGTTCACCTCATTGATGAATGATGCCAAGTCAACGTACTTGGCCGGGTCTAATCTACGGATGCCAGCATTTGCTACATCAGAAGGTCCATTAATTGCCATAACTTATATTTTTAATAGCGTTTTACAAAAATTTTATAGTGGTATCATTACCACCAAGTAGAGCATTTTTGAGTTGTTCCGCTATTGGATCTGCATCTTGACCAGGGCCAACACCAGGTGTTTGCATTTGGGCGTTTGCAGCTTTGCTAACCAAGTTTCTTTGTCCGTCCGATAGTCCTTGTTGATACAATGCTTTCGCAATCGCTGGCATATTATCAACGACAGCTCGGTGGATTGAAAGTGTTTCTACATCCCAGTTACCATTATCATCAATGTATTGATCAAAATAAGTTTCCAGGTTTTCGTTTCTGTTGATTAGATCAGATTTGTAACCATTGTCTAAACCATAAGTAAACTCCTGGCCGTTGGGTAAATCAAAAGAAATACCATCAATGTCACTAACTGTGGATCGCATATTGCTAACCCAGTTCTCATCAAACAGATCCTCTGTAGAAGCAACGCTTTGTGGCAAAGTGTAATTGCTTCGTAACTCTTCTATACTCTGTTTTGCCTTTGAAGCATCAATTTGTAATTGGATTTTAGACAGTTCTATATCACCTTCGTCATATAGATCTTCGTCCAGCTTGTAGCGACTACTCACAAGTTTATCAACTTGATTAGCAGAAAGATCAGGATACTCCGACATGGTCTGTAACTTAATAGCAGATAAATCATCCATTTCGGTAGGATTTAATTGCTGGTACTGAAACCACTCTTCCGGAGATCTACCGGTGTTCTCCACGAACTCGGCAATCTTTGCTACACGCTCATCCAACTCACGTTGTTGCTGTTGAGGCGTATTTAATCTTTCCTGGAGATCATCGAGTGTAAAGTTGTCCATACCCAGCCTTTCGCTTAAGTATGAGTTTACCAACGCATCGATGTCCTCTTCGGAATCAGATTCTTCATTAAAAGAACTTTGCTGGAATTCTTCTCCTGATCCAGCTTCAGGTTCTGTTTCTGTATTTAGAAACTGTGTTTGTTCTTGCTCTTGTTCAAGGACTGGATCTTGCTGTTGCTCTGCCGAGTCATCAAACGGTGATCCATCTTGAATATCCAGGCCAGCTGCTTGAGCTAAATCCTCGATGTTTGTTACGTTCTCACTCATATTCAAAAAAATTTAATTGACTTTGTACAAAATTAGATATTTATTCGTTATACTTGTATTAACAATAATGTTAACAAAGAGAAAGAGATTATGAAAAAAATGATGATTGTATTGGCGATAATGTTGGGGAGTCAACTGTTTGCCCAGGAAGCACCAAAGAGTATTGTAGAGTTCACACAGCTTGGTTTTTCAAGTGAGGTTACAATACCTATCCCTCAAGACACTCTGGTTTACGTAGATGCTCCAGTGTCTGTTCTAAACCTTGCTGTTGAAGCAAATAGAGTGGATAACGATCCTGAAGGCGTATTTAGCTTTTACGAAGTAGGTTCGTTTATTGTTATGGAAGCTAAAATGAATGATGGCAGAGTATTTTTCTCTGTAATAAGAGAATAGGTTGGTTTGGTTTATTGGTTTGGTTTAACCACCTAAAGAAAGAGGGGCTTACGCCCCTCTTTTGTTTTACCGTCTTTTTGCCATTTCTTTCGAATAGTCTTGCCGTGCTAATTTACGAGCTTCATCATAAATGCCCTTGGTTTTAGTAACCTTACGCATATCAGCTAAAGACATACCATTAGTGCCGTATTTATTTTTTTGTAGAGCAGCCTTTAATCGTCTCATCTCACTACCCTCTAAAACCTCTTTGGGAGTTTTAGTTTTATTGTATCCTTTGTAGTCTGCACCTGGTTGGTTACCAGAAGAAGTGATTTGTCTGCGATCATCGCCAGTATATGTTCTTTCAGTAGGTGTTGGGTTTGATCCACCTTCCTGGTACTTAACTACCTTACCGCCAGACTTCATCTTTGCTGATGATTTGTTATATGTATCTACTGCTTTCATGCCTTTTTTACGATCCTCGGCTTGCTTCGCTTTCGTTTTAGCATCGTGTTTTTCCATTCTGATTTTAAGATCAGTTCTGGCTTCAAGTCTATCAGCGTAAGCTTTCTTTCTTCGGCCAGCAGCACCGCCATCACCGTCATAATATTTACCACCAGCTCTTGCAAAAGCTTGTCTTCTCTCACTTTCTGTTTCATCCATGCGCGAATCAAGACCCTTATATCCGGTTCTGATGTCTGATGCGTGCTTGCCGTAATTTTCTCCTACTCTACGGTTTAATTCTTCGGCATCAGATAAAGTCATTCCCTTATAAGATCCCTTCCCTAAATCAATCTCGCCTTTAGGAGCTTTACCGCCTTTTTGGTATTTCTTCATACCCTTACGCAGCATACTAAAGTCCTTACCAGAGATCTTACCGTCTTTATTAGCATCAAGTTTTACTTGACCGCCTTTTAAATATTTTTTAGCCTTCATATCTGTTATGTCTTGTAGCAAAGATAATTATAATATCAACGTCTCATTTAACTACCGCACGCCTCACAATCCGGATTATCAATTGAACAAGCCTCTGGCTGTTCCGCACTCTCTAATTCATTCACCCAATTGGCAAAGCTGTTATCTGACATTTGTCTTGATTTAAAAAAGTTTGAGACAAAGATAAAAAAGAAAGGGCCGCGAAAATCGCAGCCCTTTTGAGTGTAAGCTTGTGAGGATTAGTCCTCTTTTGTTTCGGTAATTTCTCCAGTCTCCAAGCTGATCGTTACAGATCCATACTTTTCTTCAAGAGCTTTTTGTTCTGCCTGGACCGCTTGTTGAGCTTCCTGGACTTGACCCATTGTAGCTGCTTTAGCGATTTCCATTTGACCTAACTGATTGGTTAGACGGTTTACTGCGCTTACCGCTCCCTGGATTTTCTCCAGTTCTGCTTTGGTTACTTTCTTGACTTTTGTTGCCATGGTAAAAATATTTTAGTGAATTCAACTATTGCAAATATAATACAATAGTGTTTATTAAGACAAATTGTCTACAATAGTGCTAAAGATTGACCGTTAGCTGATGCAAAACTGTAATTACCGCTGTCATCTGCATTCCCAACAGTTGGTACTGCATCTGAACTATCTCCAAATATAAGATCACTTGTTACCCCAGCATTAGATGCTGATATAGGATCTCCAGAATTATACATAAGTGTAATGTCAGCAGCACTGATAACTTTATCCCACATATGCATATACATATAGTCCGCAATACGACTACCACCAGTGTTATGGTCATTACCACAAAAAGTTATCTCATTTAAACTCATGTTTGAACGAGTACCATTGTTAGATACAACAGCACTGGTTAACTCACGATCATTCCAGTATATCTTAAAAGCGGAAGAGGCAACAGTTTGAGATGCATCGTAAGTCAATACTAAATGAACAAAATTGTCACTGTTAACATCACCTCTATTAGAAGCAGTCCAATAGTCCGTTCCATTTGTACCAGTCCCAGTAGCAGAGTTGTTACCGTGCAATGCCCATTGTGCATTAAAGTTTGTAGCACTACTTCTGTACATGGCGTTAAATCTATTCAATCCATAATCATACTGCAAGAAGAATCGGTTTGCCGTTGAAGTAGTGCCAGAAGGAGTTAAATCAAATATAATTAAGTTTAAATCTGATGCCGACCATTGAGGTCTTATCCATAAAGAAGCAGTAAAGCTTTCTGTGTTTGATTGTACTGGATAATCGGATGCATTGTCCCACTTAATATCATTACTTAAATCCCAATAATATTTAGCATTGCTGTAGCCATAGAATTCTGACATAGCATGAGGAGCTGATTTACCAGCTGCAACAGACAGAGTGTTTAGAGAACCACTGGAGTTCCCTAACTCTGTTTTTATATCGTTTATACTAATTTGTCCGCTACTTTGTAGAGCCATCTAATCTTGCTTCTAATTGTTCAACTCGTGCAGTCAACTCTTTATTGCTTTCAATAAGTAGTGCAACTAACTTTTCGTAATCAACAGTCTTGTATGTTCCGTCACCAACGAAAGGTAATTTCTTCTCGTGTACAACTTCCGGTACAACCTCTTGTACTTCTTGAGCGATCACACCGATCTCACGCTGTCCTTTGCGACTTCCTTCATTCCAGGTGTACGATACACCACGGAGCTGATTAACTTTCTCGGTAGCGTTCTCAATTGTCTGCACATCGTCTTTAAGGCGTGCATCAGATACAGTTGTAGAGAAAGCGATCACATCACCATCAACGTGTAGATCACCATCATCCTCCAGGCGCATCTCTTCAGCACCGGCTGTGTACCAACGAATACCAATGTCCGCATCATAGAATGTGTAATCGTGAGTATTACCGGTATAGATATCTGTAGTAGAGCTGTTACGTCTACGGTCATCTTCTAAACGGAATGCTGTTCCATTTAATGTCATACCGTAATTACCGTCAGCAGTGTAAGTAGTGTTAGTGTCAGGAGTATTTACTAAAAATGGGTCTGCGGATGTTCCAGTACCACTAATATTAGCACCTGCAAATTTAACGTGTTCTGTTGTATCAACTCTAAAAGTCGTATCGTCTTCAGCAACCAAGTCCCAGCTTCCGTAGTTTGCTGCAACAGATAAATCAATAGTTCCGTCACCGTCTTGATACGTAGCTACTATATTAGTTTCGGTATTGCCGCTAAACATAGCCCCAACAATATCTTGCACTTGCTCATTAGAAAGCTGTGTGTTCGTATTGGTTGTGTAAGAAGGCGTTGCCCATACAGCAGTACCACTTGATGAATATTTTAAGAACTGACCAGCAGCACCACCAGTTGGTATGTGTTTGTTACCAGCTGTGGTAGGGTGTACATAAACTGTGTCTGTGTCTGTTGCACTAATAGTTCCGTTAGCAGCTATTTGCACATTTGTTCCAGCGGTAAGAGCAGCTACAACATTAGCTGTGTCAGTAACGTCAGCATTATCTTCAACCCCAGAGGCTGTTGAGTATCCACCACTTGCGTGATCACCCCAACCATAAGCTGTGTCCCAGTTAGATATATTAAGGTTAGAACCAGTAACCGCACCGGCTGCTGTAATAGATGAAGCAACTGTGAGAACACCAGCGGTAGTAAGAGACATTGCTCCAGCTGATTTTGTTTGCCCACTATATCCCCACCAAAAACCTCTGTCTGAATCATCGTTCATACAGAATGTCATAGCGTAATCATTAAGACCGCCATAAGTAACACCACTGGTCATACCAATACCATAAGTAGTACCACTCCATACAGAGAATTTTACATCTGCATTAGCACCAGTAGTAATCACTTGATTTCCACTTACAGTGACATCACCGCTAAACGATCCAGTTGTTGCTGAAAGAGCTGTAGACTCTTGATATGGTGTATAACCCAAAGCTGTTGTTACCGCAGAAGAGTTTATCCCGGTAATATAACCAGCACCATTCGTGAGCTGATTGTTATTGGTAACATTGGTTGCACCAGCTGCAATACCGTCAAGTTTTGTTTTTAGTGTTGTGGTAAAGTTCTTTTGGGTAAGACCGTTATCACCTACCGTGTATGTCGTATTTGTATCTGTTGCTGATATAACTCCACCAGAGCTAATACTTACGTTTGTACCAGCTGTTAAGTTACCGCTGTGGTAAACTTTGTGCATTGTACCCCAGGTAGTGTTTATACCGCTTCTGAAGTATAAGTTTTGGTCTGTTTGATTGTTTGCTGCGTTAGCTATTAACTGCCAAGCTGCATACCCATCAGCCCAACCTTTAAGAGTAATACCGCTATACCAAGCCCCAAGACTACCAAACTCATCTGTAAAGTCAGTAGATAAAGCATGGTCTCGATAATCATTAGGTGTTATTTCCCCAGCCCTTGTGTCATCAATTCTTAAGTTTGATATGTTTCTTGTATTTACAAAGCCATTAGCATCAGTTACGTGACCTTCGCCATTTGTAGTGATATTAATATCAATGTCAGAAACAACAGTATACCCAGCTAATGCTCCAGTATCTATACTAAAGTCATCACCATTAAACGTAGGGTGTGAGTAATTGTTTGCACTTGCGGCTATACCGTCAAGTTTATTTTTGAGGGTGGTTGTAAAGTTTTTCTCGGTTAATCCGTTATCACCTACAGAATATGTAGTATTTGTATCTGTCGATCTAATTTCAATAGCACCACCAGATTGTGTGATAGTGGTAGCACCAGCACCGGTCAAGGTGATTGTTCCGTTAGTCTCACTTCCACTTACACCAACTGAAGTGATTGTATCCGTGTTTACTGTTTTAGCTGTCCAAGACATTGTACCATCACCATCTGATGTTAAGACTTGACCACTTGAACCGTTACCACTAACATTTAATTCAGAAGCTCCAACAGCATTAGATATGATTTCCGAAGAGCCAACTGCGTTAGCATCAATTTGAGAGGCTGTAACACTGCTTAAAGTAGCGAGAGACCCAAGTCCTAAATTAGTTCTTGCTCCAGCAGCCGTTGTTGACCCAGTGCCTCCATTACCAAGAGGTACTGTACCTCTAATTCTTGAGCCGTCTACAATTGGTTGGTTATTACTATGAACAGCTGTAGTTCCGTTATTTAGTGTTGTTTCAAAAGATATTGCCCAAGGGTCAAGAATTTCACCTTCACTTGTGTTATACCCAGCCAACACATCCCTAACAACTACTTGAGGATAACTCCAAGTTGTACCAGTACCTCCAATATAAACATATTGTTCTGTAGCACCAGAGTTAGAAGCAAAAGTCACATCAAGATTTCTATTGTCGGAATCAGACAAACATATTGCGGAAGTGTTATACCAATTTGCCTCTGCATTAGCATAAGCATAGCCTCCAAGTTGGAAGCTTTGCATTCTATCATTATCATATTCGTATACATCAACATGAAAAGAAATCATCATGTTGGTTTTTACGTTAGGCAGTTTAATTTTTAATGCTCCAGTAATGGTGCTTGAGCTTGTAGAGTATAAACCACCTTTCACCATCGGCATGAAAACCCCATTAGAGTCATTGCTTATATAAGCGTATTTCTCTTCTAAAAACTCTGATATCTTGCTGTCTACATTAGGTATGCGAGCAATATCTAAAGTTCCGCTTGTAATGTCAGAAGCAGCGTGAGTGTGTGAAGCAGCGGCAAAATCACCGGTATTAGATGTAGCAGCACTACCCAATCCAAGGTTAGTTCTACCATTAGACTTTTGTGTAGAGGTAAGACCCTGGGCATTTGTGTCAATACGCAATCTGTTGCCTAAAGCAGTTGTCATGGTAGTGCTGAAGTTAGCATCATCACCAAGTGCCGCAGCCAATTCATTTAAGGTGTCAAGTGCTGCTGGAGCAGAGTTAACAACGTTTGATACAGCAGTGTTTACGTACTCTTGAGTTGCTAATGGATTACCACCAAGCTGTACTTCATCTACCCCTACAAAATTTACATCAATAATAGGAGGATTTGAATTACTTGAGAATAGAGATGCTGCTGGACCTCCGATATAAAGAACCTCGTTTCCACTATCAAACTGAATACCAGCCCATTCGTTATAATCCCAAGAAGCAGAACTACCAAATCTTAATCCTGCTGTTAATCTTTGTATTACAACATCTCCAGAAGAAACAGAAGTAATGTTTGCTCCATCACTGTGGAATCTAATACCGTTGTTATCTCCGTTTGTTACACGGAGGTCACCAGTCATCGTACCACCAGATCTCATCAAAGCACCAGCAGCAGATACGTTGGTCGCATCCGTTACATCGGCAGAAGATTCAATGCCATCAAGCTTACTCTTAAGTGTGGTAGTAAAGTTTTTCTGTGTAAGTCCGCCATCGCCTACGGTATAAGTAGTATTGGTATCGGTTGATCTAATTTCTATGGTTTGCCCACTTTGTGTAAGTGTAGTCGCACCAGCTGCCGTTAATGTAATTGTACCGGTAGTTTCCGATCCACTAACTCCTACGGAAGTAACAGTATTGGTGTTGGTATCCGTCCATGGGACGTTTACATACATTTTTTCTAAAGATACCTCTACTGGATAGTTCTTTCCGTTTTCAGCATAACCAATTTTAAATCCACCTCTTGTAGTTGAACTACCAGCTGGAAGGCTGTAGTTGTTAGCAGTTGTAGATATAACTCCAGTTGAGCTATTGTAGCTAATCAATCCAGTACCGCTGATCTTACTTCTAACCTGGGCATCAGTAAGCTGTGTGTTCGTGTCAGTTGACGTGATAGTGACTGTACCACCAGCAGAGTAAGAAAGAGATACGTTAGTACCAGCGACAAGGTTTAGATCACCACCAGAAACAACTGTTGTTCTTTGTACATCATTGGTTTTTAAATTCCATGATCCGTAGTTGTCTGCATTATTTGCAACGCCCGTGGCTGTTGAATATCCAGCTGATGCATGATTACCCCAGCCGTATGCTGTATCCCATTGACCTACTTTAGTATCACTAATAATGTTAGTCCCCATATCAATGTCACCAAACATCTCACCACCATTTTTTGTGAGGTAGAGAGAAGGCATACCCACAGCATTGTAGTTGTATGCAAATAGAGAGACAATACGCATTGAGGTCGTATTGAAGTTGCTAAACGTCCAGCGCAATTTTGTTTGAGCATTACTTCCAGAGTTTTTAGCTCCATATACAAATTCTTGAGACTGATTGGTTACGTTTTTCACTTCTTGCCAAGCACCGCTGTAATACGTTTCTATTACAACATCTTTCGCTCTCCAAGTCGTGTTTCCAAAGGTGACTCCGTAGTGAGAGCCGTGATACATTGTCTTTGGAAGGTTGCTCATCTCTATAACTACCGAAGTAACTCCAGAAGTTGCCATATTCCAGAAACCAGTTGAAGCATCAAGCATAGCATCTATGTTGCTGTTGCCTGGAGAAGACCCACCGTTAACAGTTACACTTACTGTTGCACCTCTCAACCTTGCATAAGCAAAGTCGTTAAAGAACCAAGGTGCTTTTACGTGACTACCTTCTGGGTTTTGAGGCAAAAAGAAAGAGTGCATTAAGCTATTACTACCTTGCACACCACCACTAATATTTGCTCCACCGCTTAATGTTAAAGAACCAGTAGCTGTATCAGCTGTATCGCTTCTTAAGTATTTGCTTTGAGTAGATGAAGATGTTAGGTATCCAGCACCATTAGTAAGCTGATTATTGTTGGTTATGTAATTAGCATTAGTTGCACCAGTATATCCAAGGTTAGCAAGAGTAAGCGTTCTTGTAGATACGCTACCATTTGCATCCGTTACGTGACCTTGACTATTGGTAGTTACATTTATATCTAAATCAGATATAACCGTTGCACCAGTTAGTGCGCCAGTGTCAATGCTAAAGTCATCACCATTAAATGTAGGGTGAGAGTATACCGTATCGGTATCCGTAGCAGAGATAGTACCATTGGCTGCGATCTGTACGTTTGTGCCAGCTGTTAGAGCTGCTACTACATTGGCTGTATCTGTTACATCAGCGTTATCCTCCACCCCAGAGGCTGTTGAATATCCAGCAGAAGCGTGATTACCCCAACCATATGCAGTATCCCATTGACCTACTTTAGTATTTGTGATGGTATTAGAACCACCGCCAAGAGTAAGAGCAGAATCTTTTGTTAACTTCATTTTTTCAGAAGTAGAACCACCACCGTTGTTTGCTGTAATCCATTGCCAAGAGTGAACACCACCACCGCTTGACCAAATTTGAAATTTAGTATGATGATTATCGCCAGCTCCAGTTTCGTCTTGTCTGTGAACTAAATTAGCTGTTCCATCATCGACATAAACTCCCCAGTATTGACTTGTATCTCTACCAACTTTGAACTGCGGAACTGTAGGCACTGCACCGCCACTAACTCTTACGGTAAGACCCGTTGCATTGGAGGCGTGTACAATATCTAAATTCCCTCCAATAGTATCTCCATTTACAGAAACAAAATCTGTTGATGCCGAAGTAGCAGCCGTACCTAATCCAAGGTTAGTTCTACCATTAGACTTCTGGGTAGAAGTAAGACCTTGAGATGCTGTATCTACTCTTAATCTATTACCTAAAGCTGTTGATGTTGTTGTTGCAAAATTAGCATCGTCACCTAACGCAGCTGCAAGCTCATTAAGCGTGTCTAACGTACCCGGAGCAGAGTCAATAAGGTTTGATACCGCAGTCTGTACAAAAGCCGTTGTAGCGATCTGTGTGGTGTTTGTAGAGGCTCCAGCAGTTGGTGCTGTTGGTGTACCAGTTAAAGCTGGTGAAGCTAAAGGAGCATATGTTGAAGCAGCAGAAGCTGTAGTTAAATAACCAGCTGATGCGTGGTTGCCCCAACCGTAAGCGGTATCGTAGTTAGTTTTATTAGTTGTTGTTAATTGGTCTGTAGTCCAAACTTGCGCCCAGTCTGTTTGCCAAGTTCCATTCTTTTTGCTTTTTATATGTAAAGTTCTGTTATGGAAATCTTGAAAAGATGCTGTTGCCCAAAAAGATGAGTCCCAATATTTTATCGTAAGTAATCCATCTGATGCGCCAGTGGGTTCATCATCAGCCTCACTTACATCCCATATATAAACACCTGATGCATTAATAGTGTCAAGATCGTCTGAATATCTTGAATGTGTTCTTAAATACCTACCGTCATGATTATGACTTGCGGCTGCAAAATCTCCAGTATTAGATGTAGCTGCACTACCTAATCCTAAATTGGTACGTGCCGCAGAAGCAGTTGATGCTCCAGTACCACCGTTGGCTATAGATAGATCAGTTCCAGACCAACTACCATTATTTACCGAAGTAAGGTATCCAGCTGATCCATGATCTCCCCAGCCATAAGCTGTCTGCCAATTCGCAATACGTGTTGAGTCTACATAGTTTGTAGCCTGGTTACTTGGGTATACTCTACCGTCCAGGTAAAAGTTAGTATCGTTAGAGAAGATAAACTCCTTACGGTTAGACCAGGCTGTATCATTGTTAGGGAACGCATAGATCGTTACACCACCTTCAGCTCCCAGGAATACTGTTTCTTCACCAAGGCTAATGTTGCTTTCTAATACGCTGTACGTATCACCACCAGCTATAATAACAGCATCGTCATGACCTAAAGTAATACCACCGTTAAACGTGTTTCTCTTTAAGATTGTCTGACCATCCAGGTTGATAATCGCACCAGTGTCTGGCAAGAAGTCAATAACACCACCACTGCCAATAGATAGCGTAGAAGTTAAACTCGCACCGTTTGCAATCTGTGGATTGTATACATTTAATGTTGTGTTACTTGATCCAAGGGTGAGCGTTACCGATCCTTGCCCACGGATAGCACCGCTCTGCTCAAAGATTATGTCTACATTGTTCACACCGTCACCGATGTAAACATCAGAGTCAAGATCTCCAAACAGTACATTACCAGTAGAGTTAGTGATAATTAGATCATCTCCACTTGCTTCTATCTTACCGGTGTTTGTACCAGAAGAATTTTGAAATTGTATGTGTTGTGTTGTGCTTAATGCACTTACGAGTTTAATAGCCATATCTTATAATCTTGTTCCTCCGATTCGTTTTTTACCCTCACTAAATGAATTACGCTTACCAACAGCCTTGCCTTTAGTTATAGAACTTTGTATAGGTGTTGACTCATCAATAAATATATTTATATCTTCCATTTCATGAATTTCTTGTTCATTAGTGCTATCTGTTCTTATGCCTACAAGGAGCATATACCCTTTTATTCTTGGCTGAACAGTAAGCTGTTTTTCCTCAAAAGATCCAACTGCTGAAGATGAGTATTGAATCCACTCTCTAAATCCATGATAAGTGGTATCGTCTATCAAGCTATTTGATGAGTCCAACACAGTGTCTTGACTTGTATAAGCTGTTCTATATCTTCCCATGTCAAATACTTTTCCACTTACTGGTTTAGCAAACAAATAAGGTCTTGTGTAGCTACCGGTAGAGCTTAATCTCATCTTACAAGAAATTCTAACTGTAGCACCAGCTGGTATATAAACTTGTTTTGCGTAAGGCATATAGTCGCTTCCTTGAACTGTGTATACCTCCATATATCTTGACTCTGACGTTGTACGAATAAACCCACCTCCAAAAGACTCAAGTTTGGCATCATATCTAAAATTATGTTCGTATGAAACCCAGTTTTGAACCAATCCAGTTGAGGTGTAATATTTTGTTCTACCACTTACAGATCCGTAACCTAAATATTCATCATTATCAACTATACCAGCAGTCCCATTCTCCATCGATTTATACCATCTATTGTCCATGTAAGAATCTAAAAACTGAACCGTGCCGTTACCTTCACCTACATATGGTTGGCTTCTAAAACCATCCATGTACATCCGCTCAAGCACCGTTCCTCCAGTAAAGTAAAAACAGTACCAAGGTCTTTGCTCGTGGTTTAAAAGTATATTATGGCGCAAAGGGACGGCTTCCCTGGCGTGATGCATAAGCATTCCGTAATCGTCACTACGAGTAAAGTAATTATAGCTAACTTCAGTTCTATCGTTATATAAGCTGTCAATTAAACACGTAGCGTATTCTCCTCTCGTTGCAAAATTATTGTGAAGATTTATATTATAATTCGTGCTATAAGACCAAAACATATGATCACCACAGTGATAAGCTGTGTTGTTTCTTATAATAAAATTATCCGTATCCCTCCACGTAAATCCAGTGTAGACTTGATTAGCTGTATTACAATTGTCTATTACAGAACCTTGCAGCCTTGATGCAAAATCATATCTACCATCATCGGTATTATCAGCCCAATTTGAGTGCCTACCTACAAGAAACACACCTCTATAGTAAGTGCTATTTGTATTGTTGCCCCACTGCGTAAATCTTACGTTTTTTACAAGTATTTGCCTTGTTCTTCCATTGTTACTATCAGTCCATCTCTCAACTAATAAAAAAGGTCTGGTGTCAGAACTTGTATCTACACCTTTAAATGTAATGTTCCTGGTTAGTATTTGAACAACAGATCCTACTTTATGAGTGTATCTGATATTAGCGTTAAGCGTTAAGGTGTTTCCAGATTTTGCCGTTACAGTATATTGTGTGTCATAATTCCAGTTAGTATCAGTATCGTTGTTTACATCAATAATTATATCATCTCCAACAGATATGTCGTTTGCAGATCCAACTGTAACTTGATTAGTGCTGTTGGCACTGGTAATAGCCGCTGTAACTGTAGTAGCGTTTTTCTGTACAGTATCAGAAGAGCTGTGATGTTTTTCAGTACCAGTCTGATATATAGTCTGACCAACGTTTCCAGAAACAAAGGTTTCGTTTGTCGTTAAAGTATTAGACGAGTAATTTATAGAAGATATTAAAGCTGTCTTTCGTGTTGATCCAAATCCGCATATAATCTTATATCCTTTTCTAAATACTTTTGCGTTATCTACTTTTATGGTTTGCCCCGATACAGATTCTATAACAGCGGTTGGTGATACAAACTGTCTAACATATAGTCTATCGTTCGCAGTGTCAACATCGTGAACCCAAAGACCTTCATCTGAATTTGATCTTATATCCTCGTTGCCGTCTTTAAAAACAGCTAACCAATCTCCAGTAGAAAATCCAGTTGCATCATCAACAGAGAGATACACCGATCCAGGGACATGATTAGATGACAATGATGTTGTGGTTTTTTTGTCATCTCCATCTATCTTGAGAGATGCAAACCTTTGAGTTTCCACCCACACACCATGTTGATCGCTATTGCTACCTCTAACTTCTAATACGATATTACTACCAGTGCAAGAAAATAAACATCCAGTAGTAGTATCTCCTTCTGTAAATTGTTTTTTATCAGTATATGTAGTTCCGGTGTTTTGACCATAAACAGTCATACGACCATTTAGTCTAAATTTAGCGTTTGTAGCAAAATGAAGATTTCCATAAACAGCTATATCGCCATAACCATTTGTAGGACGAAGATCAGAGTTTACAGTTACTTTATGACCACGGTTAATAGTAAAGGTATCGCCATCTGAAGGTGCTGTGCCTCCCCAGGTAGATGCAGAATTAAAGTTTCCACTTTGTGTTGAAGACAGTGCAGCCATATTATTCTGTTATTTCTTCTTGATCCATTAGATTGTTTATCTGCTCATACTCACTTGTATCTACAGCTATCTCAAAAACTAATTGATCTGAACCATCTTGAATTGAATTTGTGTTTACCTCAACCGCTATCTCATCAATATCAGAAGACACCACAATCTCACCGGTTGATTTAGAATAAACTACAGATAGTATCATTATATATATTTTAGGTATTCACAAAGATAAAAAAAAGAGGGCCAGGATAAACTCCTAACCCTCCTTGTTATAATTGGATTAATGGTTTATTACAAACCACCAGTAATGTGTACGTGAATAGTCTCCGCTGGTAGATCCTGGATAGTAATTAAATCAGTTCCAGAAGCTTGAACGATTTCAGCTAAAAGAGTATTACCACTGTTATCTACAATAGTAACGTGGAACGGGAACGTTAAACCGTGTGTAGAAGAAGCAATTTGCAATTCACCTCCAGAGTGATTAGTTGCTACATGGTAGTAACGACCGGCACGGTTAACAACAGAGTTAAGTTCACTTGTACTTACGGTAATACCGTCCATACGGTTCAACTCTGCCGCAGTTGCAGTAACACCATCGAGGATGTTTAATTCTGCTGTTGTTGCAGTAACTCCATCTAACTTGTTAAGTTCCGCTGTGCTTGCTGTTAACCCGTCTAACTTATCAAACTCGGTAGTAGTAACTCCAGTAGCTTTAAGATCTTTAGCGTAGTTAAGATCAGCAGCAGCACCGGTAAAACCGTCAAGCTTGTTAATTTCCGTAGCTGTAGCTGTTACTCCGTCAAGAATGTTAAGCTCGGCAGCAGTAGATGTTACACCATCAAGGATATTCAGCTCCGCAGTTGTTGCTGTTACACCATCAAGGATGTTAAGATCTGCACCGGTAGCCGATACTACTGTACCAGCATAATTGAATGTTTCGGCTGACAATGTAAAACCAGTAGCTTCTAAAGCACCAAATGCCGCATCCATTATAGTACCACTAAATACTTCAGAAGTATTAGTAGCTGATGTATAACCAGTGAATTTTCTTGTGCTATCATCGTAACCAAAGAAACCTAATGCCGCAGCACTTCCAGTGTGGTAACGGAATTCAATACCACGGTCTTTATTATCATCAGCAGATGGAGCAGTATCACCACCAAGAGTAAAGATTGGATCATCTATAGTTACCGTAGTTGAATTAACCGTTGTGGTTGTACCACCAACAGTAAGGTCACCATCAACAATTAAATCACCAGTTACTTGAATGTCTGGTGTATTTGATGAAGCACCAATAGTAACTACGCTACCGGTAACATGAGTAGTATCTAGCTCTGATAAACGTACAGCTAAAGTGTCTAAAGCTACATCAGAATCAGTAGGTGTTGCAAACGCAAGTGTACCCGAACCGTTTGTTTGTAGGAATTGACCAGTTGAACCGTCTGTAACGTTCAATCGAGCGATGTCAACAGAGTTGTCTGCAATTTTCGCTGCTGTTACAGCATCAGTAGCAAGGAGAGCATTTGTAATTTGTGCATCAGCAATTTTTGCTGTAGTCACTGCATCGGTCGCAAGTTTCGCAGTACCTACCGCACCGTCAGCTAACTTACCAGAAGTAACCGCAAGGTTTGCAATATTACCAGTAGCAACTGTAAGTGCAGCAATTTTAGCACCAGTTACCTGGGCATCAGCAATGTGTACGGTATCAATAGATCCGTCAGTATAGTGTTCGCTGTTAATTGCATTGTCGGCAATCTTCGCACCGGTTACAGCATCAGCACCAAGTTTAGCGTTAGTAACTGCACCAGCACCAATTTTAGCTTCAACAACAGCTCCAGTTGCAATCTTTGCGGAACTAACACCACCGTCTTTAATAGTAAGGGTGTTGCTTGAAAGCGTGATAGTGGTTTCATCGGCAGCAGCACCAACTAAAGTCCAGGCTTCACCATCATAAACCTTTAGCTTGTCTAAAGTGCTATCGTATACGAATTGCCCTTGTACTGGTGAGCTGATCGCTGCGATTTGCGTAGTTGATAAATTCTGAATTTGAGCATTGCGGAGTTCGTTCTTCGCAAGGTCAAGGAATGACGTTAGGGTTATGCTGGTTGCGGACAGCCCCGATACTATTCTTAATGCCATGATCTGTTTGTTTCTTTGTTACAAATTTAATACTAATTGAAATACGCTTTTCCAGCGGTAGAATCGTCAAAAGTGAGTGTTACCTCATTATCAGATACATACTGAATATCGCATATTACTTGAGTTCCAGCCGAATCAACAACAGATACAGCTGGTCTTTTATTTAAGTTGTGAGTAATATTCCATGTAGCACTTGCGCTTGATTGGTCATGCACATAGTTTTTATCACCGCTTGTAGAAGCAATAATACCAGTAACACTTACGTTTACTGAAGAATCTTTAACGGTGACAGCATTTGTAGATGTAGATACACTACTAATAGAAATACTGTCTCCAGAGCTGACGTTTATATTACTCACTTACGTCTTCGTTTATTTTAAAAATTCCGTATACCCATGTTTTGACAACACCACTGTTTGTAGACTGAAGATCATAAACATAAGTTCCCCCAGATGTCGCTGCCATAGTTGCTGCCGTAGCTGTAATAGTTAATTCACCAGAACTGTTTCCACTATATGTAAAGCTATCGTCTGCGATAATATCTGAAGATGACGTATCTGTTTCTTTTACATCCATCTTCCAGGTGTAATATGTCAGGTCAATTGCATCACCAGCATCGTCTGTAAAGGTCAATTCTAAACTGAACGTATCCCCCTTACGACAAGTAATGTCTACCCTGGTTGAGTTGTCTAAATTTATTTGTGTTGCCATATTGCAAATTTAGTCATTTAAAAGAGGCTCTCTAATGGATCATCCTCTGCTTCCTGGAGTTCCCCACGCTCGCCTTGACGTTGGCTAATCAGCTTTGACTGCTCTACAGCTTGCTTCTTAACACGATCGTCTTTGCGATCTTCTTTCATTACATCAAGAGCTGACTTGTCTTGTTTCTCCGCATCAGCTTTATACATATTAAACTGACCCTTAACTTTCTCAAGCTCCATTTTCATTTGGTACTCCAGCTGCAATAACTGTGCTTTTGCCTGGGATTCCATTTGCATTTTTTGCATATCAAGCTGTGCTTTCATTTGCTCTTTTTGCATTTCTGCCTGGGCAGAAGCTTGAGCAGCTTGGGCATTTGCCTGGGACTGCGCCATCATATTTTGTTGCGCCATTTGCTGCTGCTGCTTAATACGCTTCTTACGTCTAATAATCAACAGCTGCTCTGCCTGATCCACATCTTTAAGTTGGCGTATAGCAATAGCATCCTCCAGGTCTATTTCCTTTTGGCTTAACGCAATTTGTATGTTCTGCTCCAGGTAAGCTTTTTCAACGTCATTCATTTCAGAAACCACACGGATGCCGAAATTATACATTGGCAAATCCTGGAAGCTGTTCAGGAGTTTCATGTTCTTCTCCCCTACAGCCATTTGATATACACCAAACAGTACGCTTTCTTTAGGTAGAACCTGGATACACTTAACAATGTCCTCTACAACCTTACGGTACAATACCATCGCAGCATTAGTGATGTCGTAAATAGCGTTGTTACCAGCTTGCATTTGTTGCTCACGAACACCAACCAAAGCTTCACCTTTAGGCGTAGATCCGTCCATAACCTCATTGATACCAGTAGCATCACGGATTAGACGTAGGTAGTGGTTATACAAACCGATCAACTCGTTAATGTTTTTAATGCTGTTGTCCAACGGACGTATTGGTGGGTTTTGGAAACCACCTTCTGGGTTCTTGCTACGGTAATAGAATACACCAGTTTGCTCGTAGATGTCCTGGATATCCAAAGGTTGCAATTCGCCTCCACGCCCTAACTGCACATTTTCAAGTCCCTCGATATCTACGATCAAACCATCCGGCTTCGCCTTGGCGATAGATTGTTGGATTTTAAGGTGTGTAAGTTGTATTTGATCAGCAAACCCAATAACAGAGTTTACCATAGACTTTGGCATCATCTTGCGTATGTTAGTAGCTACAACAGAGTAGCTCATACGAGTTCTCGTTAGATCATGAACATTGCGAGGCAAGTTCTTTTTCATTCCGTAATCGAAGACGTGCTTTGTACCAATAATGTACTTACCACCATATAAAGTAGCAGTAGTCATATTCACTGGCTTACGATCGTATACAGATCCAGTCGGAGTAAACCCAAATCCTTTGTGGTAGAAACCTACGTTTCCGTACCGGCTGTTCTTTTGTTCAAACACCAGGTCATCAACAGATAGGTATTCAAAATCAAGTATCTCAATTATAAACTCATCATACCCAAAAGCATTGCGCTGTAGGTTTTTGTCGTAGTAGCTATTAGATAGTTTTGTTGGATTGTTGCCATATTTATGTGCAACCATGCGAGCCATCTCTTCGTAATCCTTGTCGCTAAATTGATGTCCAGCTTTTCTCTTTAACTCCTGGATAGTCATTCTACGAATGTGACCGGCATACACGAGGTCGTTCATACCAGGATCTTCAGTGTAGCTATGGATAAAGTACGCTGGATCAACATATTCTTCCGTGATTCCGTAGTTAGGATCGTTATCACGTTTTACTACAGCAATACCATTCGTTACTAAATCTTCAACAGCTCTACGGTGAATCTTCTCATCGTAGTTGTTCCAGTCAAGAGTAAGAGCGGCAGACATTTGTGCTGCCATCTCCGTAACTGTCTTTAGGTTGTTGTTGATGTATATTTCGGCTTCGTCAGTAGTTTCTGGCAAGCTATTAATATCAAATTCAGCTTTTAAACCCAAACCTTGTGCGAGCTGGTGAATTGCTTTGTTTTCAATTCTACGTTGAATGCGATCTCTCTCCTTTTGTTTCTCCATTACGGAGTTTGGATCAATAGCTTCAACTTTCGGATACGGCTTTTTTGAAAGAATCTTATTGACTACAATCTTAACGAACTTCGGCACAATAGGAACTGGTGTCCAGTCGAGATTCAGAAGAGTTCCGTCACCCCCGTTTGGATCGAGGCTGGTCAGGATCTTCTTGTAGATCGTGGTATCTTGAGTACCAGTGGCGTAGTCTCTGTTTATTTCAAATTGCTTTAATCGCTTTCTGAATAACGAACCTTCATCATCAGCAGAACCCCATTGTTTCTCAATGGCCATGGCATATTTCAATGCGTATTCTTTTGACGATTTGGTTACAAAGTCTGCCAGCGGATCTGGAAAGTTACCGTACTTCCCTTCGTTATTTACATTTCCTTGCATATCCGACAATATATTCTATTATGCAAATATAGTGAATTAAGCAAGGGAAGCATTTAACGTTCTATAGGTCTGTAACTTCTAAAGAACTTCTTTTCGTTAAAATTCGTTTTGGGTTTTTCCTCTTTAAACTTTTGTGCAGCTAAAAGAGCTAACCCAGAACTAATCGTAAGGTCATACTTTGTTCTGTTATCTACACGGAATCCGATCCAGTCTTCCAGGGTTCTGTTTAAATACATCTTACCCATTTCCCCGGTTTGCTCATTCACACCTACATGGGTATGTATGTAAGACTCAATAGCTTGAGCGTGAGACTGTATAACATCCTGACTATTAGAAGGTATACCCTTTGTCTTTGAAGCAACACTTGATGTCTTAAGGTGTTCTGGTCTATCCATCAAATAGTTATCGTAGCCCCTGGATTCAAAGTACCTGGCAATACCGTATTTGTTATTTTCAATCAGAAGCTGGTATCCATAGAATACTGAAGCCATTAAAACATCCTCGTAGAATATTTTAGCCATCGGTGGACGGCTGGCGTATTCCGCTACAAATAAGTTAGATGGCGCAGCCATGTTAAACTTGTTGTACAAATGACAAGCTCCTTTAGATCCACGACCGTCAACTGTAGCATCCAGGTCATAGCTATCCACTCCACCTACACCGATGTGTGTATTGGCTGGTGTTCTCTTTCCGTACACTTCTTTTTGTGAGTTGCGATCTTGAGGCTTTGGCATCCAGGAGACATACCACCTTCCGGTAGAGTCTGGATGAAACAGCACCTCTGTATCCATTTTCCCATCTTTCCACATAAAGTTACCACGGATTACTGGGTTAGGATACAAGTCTTGGTTGTGTTCTATTTGCTCGTAAATCTTACCAATATTAAACGTAGATGTTTTTGTAGAATCACGGAAAGCTTCGTCTTCAGTAAACGGGAACTGCCTGATCACCTCGTTCAGTTCATATACATCCTGGCGAAGTGCATCACGCTCATTCTTTAAGAACGTCTTTGCCCCAATTTTCACAAAGTCACCTTCAATAGTCTCTCTTGGCTTCTCTGGATTTTCAATGATTGGGTTACCGTACTTATCAAAGAAACCTTCCAAGGCTTCATAAGCCGGTACAAATATCTTGTACAGCCCAGTCTTCGTGCGACCGTTAGAGTTGCGGTTACCTGGATCTGAATCACGGTACATATCACGGAATTCCTTACCTCCCTTATCCATAGGATTTACTGTTGATCCAACCAAAGCTTTACCGACAATCCTACGACCAACGATTAAACACGTACGTTCTATTCGCCAGGCTTCACGGATATCCGTAGGCTTTTCCCATTTACCAGCTTCATCCAGGTATAGGATGTGCAGCTTCTCGCCATCGTATGCGTTATTCGTAGTGTTCTTCCAGTTGATTACAGTATCCAGTGCTTCACCAACATTGGATGTTTTGTTCTTCTTCGTAATACGTTTTGATGGCTCACGAAATGCCAGCTCCATACGTGGGTTGGTTGTACCGTCCTGGATAGGTTTGAAAAAGAATGGGTACGATCTAAACACCGGTACAATCTTCTTCATAAAGATGTTCTCCTGGGCATCCTTACCAGTCTTACTTTGGACCCCCAACAGTTTCTCTTTTACTTGAGTTCCTTCATCAACCAGTATAGTGCTTGATATATTGGTGTATCCAGAACGTCTACACTTGGTGTAGATCTGCCCCAGGCATCGTGGATCAAACTCACAAGCTGAAAAATGTAGAAACAACCTTCTCTGAAACTCCAGGTAATAAGCGTAACCAATGTCAATTTTTGACCATTGAAGCATCATGTAGTGCCTACCGGTAATGTATGTTGGCTCACCGTCATTCATGAACCACACACCATTACGTCTGCGCTCAAACTCCTTTTCTATATAGGCGTTGTATCGCAACCTAAATTCCTTGGGCTGTTCTGCCCATTCATCCATTGATCTAATCTTTACCAGATCATCAGGCATAGGAATGCGCTGCCAGCGTTGGTCCGCTTTCTTCTTGTCAGAGAATAGTATCTCTTTCTTTCCAGGCTTTTTAGGAAGTTGAATGTGTACACCAGAGATCTCAATGATTTCCCCTTCGGTATCATTCAGGCATATATTGACTACCTCATCCTCATACCCTTCTATCTGCTTTAGACCAGCCATTATTTCTTACTGAAACGTTCCGCAAAGCCACCAGAGAAATCTTGCTGCTCATTGATACCGCCAGTTTCTTTTAAGGTTTTAATCATTTCCTCCAGGCGTTGTCTTTCCTGGATCAACTCTTTGGCATCTACAGCTGTCTGCTTAATTGATTGAAGCTCTGCTTTACGTTGTGAACCGGATAGCTCCTGGTCAACTGGTTTGCGAATCTCCTGGATCATATTGTCTATGGCAAACTCCATAGAAGATAACAACCGCTGGGCTGCATCTAACGTAGTAAAATTACTTTTAGACTTCGGCATACATTAAATCTCCTATTAACATTCTCCATACTTTCGTGCCGTCAACATCCATTTCGTAGTCGCTATTCTTACTGAAATACACGACATCTCCTTTGGATAGACCTTCCCTGGCAAGCTCTTGTGAATCTGCCCAAACACGACCACGGTCGTTTTGTACATCTTCTTGTACAAGTTCAAGTACATCACTCGTGATCTTTTTGCTGGATTCCATAGGTTCAAGGAAGATCCATTGATCAATCATGTGTACACCAGACTCGTTTTTATACGCATGGCCCAAGTTCATCCGGCCACCGCCAGGACCATAGGGTACGAGGTATAAATCATCGCCCAGGTAAAAGGTATCATTTAATGCAACAGTATGGTGAAAGTATAGGAGATCCCCAGGCTTTGCACCGGTTTCATGTTTAGCTGGAACAGCTACAATTTCGGCTTCCATAATTCGGTTACCGAACTCATCGAATTTACTTACCAGTTCAAGCTCTTGATCACCTACAGCAATCTTGTTCTTGAATTTCTCTGGCATCTTAATAATAAACTTATCTGGTGATTTCATTTTATTTGAATTTACAATCGTATTCTACCACACAAGGCATATTCTCAATCCCCTTCCAAAGGATTGTTCCTTCACTATTTTCAATGTAGATAAGATATCGGGATCTGGAGTACTGGTACATATATTTCTCGTCCAGTAGAATGGCTGTTATTTTACCGTCTCCAGCACGCATACCAACATAGTATGCCATGGCATCCTTGGGATTGATGCCCACAATGATCTTGCGTATAATATTCATTCTTCATTTAATTTAATAATTGATCGTCTTGCGGTCCAAACTTATTGAGCCACCATTCGATTGTTCCTTCCTCTGGTTCATCTTCCTCAAACAAAGTGTCCAGGACAGAATCTGTTCCGTCTAACAGTCCTTCCAGCTCTGATTCATTCGTAGCTGTTGAAGTAACACCAACCAACAGCTGATTTCCATCGTTAATGTACACACCGGTAGTCATCAAGAATACTACATCATCCGGGTGTATATCGTGCTTACGTGCCAACTCCTTTGTTTCTTCAGTGATGGAGGATCGTAGTTCCGATAGGAAATTTCTGATATGTTGATTTGACATTACTCTATTCTTTCTAATTCAAATATACTTTTAGCCTTAAGCGTTGCGCCTGATCCAGAAGATTTATAAGACATCTTAATGACCATTCCGGACTCAAAGTACTCAACGTGTTCAAAGGAGTCCATGTATGA